>ERZ778516.2333-NODE-2333-length-12878-cov-4.672386_pt1 | contig 12878 bp, 19 predicted proteins | sample MGYA00510342_ERZ778516 | MGnify/ENA primary metagenome ERZ778516 (study PRJEB29527, sample SAMN07138961) | mouse gut metagenome | material: feces | host: mouse | place: China:Nanjing | collected 2016-01-25 ...
GCCGCCTTTAAAAAGGCGGGCGAAACTTTTTGTTTAGAGAATGGAGGAAAAGGGATGAAGCTGTTATTTTTATCCTATCCAAAATGCACGACCTGCCAGAAAGCCAAGCGCTGGCTGGACGAAAATGGGATTTCCTATGAGGAACGCCACATCAAGGAGCAGAATCCGTCGGCTGAGGAACTGCGGGACTGGCATCGGCAGAGCGGACTGCCGCTCAAACGGTTTTTCAATACGAGCGGCCTGCTCTACAAGGAACAAAGACTGAAGGAGAAGCTTCCTCTTATGAATGAGGCGGAGCAGTATGCCCTGCTTGCCACCGACGGGATGTTGGTCAAGCGCCCGCTGGTGGTCGGGGACGGGCTGGTGCTGGTGGGGTTCAAGCCTGCTGAATGGGAGCGGCTGAAAGGGTGAATTGTTGGGTTTATATCCTGCGGTGCGCTGATGGAACCCTCTACACCGGATGGACCTCCGATCTGCAAAAGCGCCTTCGGATGCATAACAGCGGTACGGCTTCCAAGTATACCAGGTCACGCCTGCCCGCAGAGATGGTTTACAGCGAGCCTTGCACAGAGCGCTCGGAGGCGCTCAGGCGGGAAGCGGCGATCAAACGGCTGTCCCGTACGGAAAAGCTCGCACTGATCCGCGGCGCTTTCCGGGGATAAGCGCGCTACTTTCGGTTTTGCTCCCCCCAGATACATAACTGGTCCAGAACCGACATTAGCGATTTCCCTCGATTAGTGAGGGAGTATTCCACCCTGGGCGGGATTTGCGGATACTCTTTGCGCTGAATCAGGTCGTCCGCTTCCAGTTCCTTGAGGTTCATGCTGAGCGTCTTGTCCGAGATGGTTTTCAGATAGCGGCGCAGCTCATTGAAACGCACCGGCTCAAATTCCATCAGGCAATAGAGAATGACCATCTTGTGCTTGCCGCTGATCAGTGACAGCGTATAACTGAATCCGGTATCCTCGAAGTTAGCGTTTGCAATATAGTTTTTAATCATACCAGTTACACTTTCTTTTAAGACAGTACTTGATTTTTTTCGTGCTTGCGTTACAATGATAGCACAGTCGAAAAATACTGTCAATTCGATTGGGAAAGGGGTATTGGTTTATGGGCAGAAACATACTTGTGCTGAATGGCAGTCCCCGCATGAATGGCAATACGGCTGCTCTGGTAGAGCAGTTTACAAAGGGGGCCGAGCAGGCCGGGCACAGGGTTGTCCGTTATGATCTTCAGAAGATGCAGATTCATCCTTGTCTTGGCTGTTGCCAAGGAGGGAAGGACCCGCAGAGCCCATGCGTGCAGAAGGATGACATGCTGAAAATCTATCCTGACTACAGGGAGGCCGATCTGGTGGTACTGGCAAGTCCGCTTTACTACTGGACGGTCAGCGGTCAGCTCAAATGCGCGTTTGACCGGCTGTTCGCAGTCGCCGAGTGCAACGCGGATTACGAGAATCCCAAAAAGGAAAGCGTTCTGCTGATGGCTGCGGAGGGCAGCGGGTTTGAAGAGTCACTGTACTGGTATGATCGCCTGATGGACCATCTCGGCTGGACCGACCGGGGAAAGGTCCTCTGCGGCGGGGTGTTCCACGCGGGGGACATCAGGGGGAATTCCAAGCTGGAGGATGCTTATCAGCTAGGACTCCGTATTTAGAAGCAAACGTTTTACCCGGTTTTTTGCTCCTGCTTAAGAGCCGGCGTTTCACACGACGCGCGGGCAGGATGCGCCTTGCGGATCAGGGGGCAGCGCCTCCTCTCCGCAGGCCCCTCCCCGGTAAGCTGGGAAGGCTGTTCTTTTTTCATTTGCGTATCCACTGTTAAATCTTGTTTTGAGGAATGGAGCTGGAGATTGTGACAATGACACAGATGATCCTGCTGGTCTGCCCGATGATCTTTCTGGCAAGCTTTATCGACAGCATTGCGGGCGGCGGCGGTCTGATTAGTCTGCCGGTCTATATGATGACCGGACTGCCGATTCATACCGCATTTGGCTGCAACAAGTTTTCCGCCAGTATGGGCAGCATCATTTCGGCAGTCCGCTACCAGAAAAGCGGCAAGATCAAGTGGAAACCGGCGACGGTTTCAGCGGTTTTTTCGCTCTGCGGCGCTTCTATCGGCGCACAGATCAATCTGCGGCTCGACCCGCTCTTCCTGAAAAAACTGGTTCTGGTGATCCTGCCGATTGCGGCAGTGGTGGTGCTGTTCGGCAACCATCACCGGCAGAATATGCGTCTGCTGGAAGGGCGCCGGCTCTACCTGGGCTGCGGGATGGCCGGCCTGCTGATCGGCCTCTATGACGGGGTCATCGGCCCCGGGACCGGGACCTTTATGATCCTCGCATACACCTCGTTCATTGGATATGACTATGTAACTGCGAGCGGCAATGCCAAGGTTGCAAACCTTGCTTCCAATCTGGCGAGCCTGATTGTTTATCTGCTGCATGGGAATGTGCTGTTCCTGTTGGCGGTCCCTGCCGGAATTTGCGGTATTCTGGGCGGCTGGATCGGAAGCAGCCTCGCGATCAGCAAAGGGACCAAATTCATTAAGGTGATCGTGGTGCTGGTGCTGATCGGGGTATTCGGCAAGCTGATCTGGGATGTTGTTTCGGCTGCGGGGGTGGTTTAAATGAACATTCAGATTTTTGGGAAGGGCAAATGCTTCGATACCAAAAAGGCGGAGCGATGGTTCAAGGAGCGGCGGATTCCCTATCAAAAGATCGACCTCGGGCGGATCGGGATGAGCAAGGGGGAACTGGAGTCGGTCAAGCGGTCGGTCGGCGGGTTGAAGCCGCTGATTGATCCAGCGTCCAAGGATTACGACCGTTCTTTCGTGGCATATCTTGCTTCGGAAGAGAACATCGCGGACAAGCTGCTGGAATATCCGGGACTGCTCAAAACGCCGATCGTCCGCAACGGCAAACAGGCGACGGTGGGTTACTGTCCCGAAGTCTGGGAGAGTTGGAAATAAGAACCTGTATTCATAATCAGGGGATACCGAATGGGCGAGGGATTTTGTTGCCCTGCAAGGCGAAAAAACGCAGACAATACTTTGTGTATTGCAAGGTTTTTCAGCGCGGCAGGCCGGCAAGAGCCCCGATCAGACGGTGTCGAATGGTTATGCATACGGGTTCTAACAATGCGAGGTGGCAGAGATGACTGAGAAATGGTATTACACCGACCCGTATCTGCGGCGGTTCACCGCGACGGTGACCGGATGTGAACCGGCCGGCACCGGCTGGCGGATCACTCTGGATCGTACAGCATTCTATCCCGAGGGCGGTGGCCAGCCGGGGGATAGCGGGCAGATCGGCGGGGTACGGGTGAGCGACACCCACGAAAAGGGCGGCGAGGTGTTCCATACGGCCGCCGGCCCGCTCGAGCCGGGCAGGAAGGTGGAGGCGGAGATCGACTGGGACCGCCGGTTCTCGCTGATGCAGAACCATAGCGGGGAGCATATCGTGTCCGGGATCATCCACCGGCTGTTCGGGCTGGATAATGTGGGGTTTCATATGGGGAGTGATGCGGTGACGATCGACCTGAGCGGGGAACTGGATGCGGAGCAGCTTGCACAGGTCGAACGGGAAGCGAACCATGCGGTCTGGGCGGATCGTGAAATCCAGATTGCATATCCCGGCCCCGAAGCGCTGGCGCGGCTCGACTACCGCAGCAAAAAGGAACTGACCGGTGCGGTGCGGATCGTAACCGTCCCGGGAAGCGATGTCTGCGCCTGCTGCGGCACCCATGTCCGGCGCACAGGGGAGATCGGTGCGATCAAGCTGCTGACCTCCCAGCGCAGCAAGGGGGGCGTGCGGGTGTGGATGCTCTGCGGAGCGCGGGCGCTCGCCGACTATGCCGCGAAAAATACCGATCTCTATGCAATCTCCGGGCTGCTCTCGGCCAAGATTCACGAGACAGTCCCGGCGGTCGAACGGCTGCTCGCTGAAAACGCCCATCTGGAACAACGGGCGGCACAGTTGGAAAAACAGTTATTCGCCATGAAAGCAGAGCGGTTTGCAGAGGGAACCGACCGGGCGGTCGTGTTCGAGGAGGGGCTGGATCATGCGGCGCTGCGGCGGTACTGTCAGGCGCTCTGCGCGCGCGCAGGGCTTGCGGCGGCTTTCTCCCCGGATGGACAGGGCGGCTGGCGGTATGTGCTGGGCAGCACCAAACGGGACCCGCGCCCGCTCGGGAAGGCATTGAATCAGGCGTTTTCCGGGCGCGGGGGCGGGAACCGGGAGCTGGTGCAGGGGACCATTTTGGGCGGACAGCCCGAGATTGCCGCGTTCTGTGAGACGCTGGGATAAGGGCCGGCCCGTAGGGGGTTCTATGCAAAGGGGAAGCGTCCCCTGCCAGGGATAGGGCACAGGGTCCGGGGGCAAACGCTGAAAAACTGTATACACAACCCCCGTAGGATCCGTTTGTGCATACAGTTTTTCATCAGCGTTATTCTACGGTGATGACCGAGACCGGGCATCCCTGCGCCGCACTGGACGCTTCATTTTCCATCTGGGGCGGGACCGGGCTGGCGTGGACCTCGGCGAGTCCGTCGTCCGCCATGCGAAAAACATCCGGGCAGGTTTCTGCGCAAAGTCCGCAGGAGATGCACCCGCTGCGGTCGATACTGGCTTCCATAAGTTGATTCCTCCAAAAACAAGATTTGCCATCGGCAGCTTTAGTATGGGCTGCCAGATGGGATTCTATACCGAAAGGGGTATCCGGATGAAATTGCAGCAGTCCCGTCTTCCCGAGCTGTTTGAGGAGGGCGGATCGTTTGCCGTTGAAGCACAGGCCAGTCTTGACAGTGAAGACAGGCTGGAAAACCGGCGGTTCACAGGGGACTTCCCCGGGACAGATGCGCGCGGCCTGGACCTGCGCGGCTGTCTGTTCGACGGGATGCGCCTTGCGGGCGGCAGGTTGGAAAAGGGGTTTTTCATGGATGTGGTCTTTCGCAGGTGCGACCTCTCAAACCTCGACCTTTCCGGCGGGACGTTCCGCAGGGTAACGTTCGAGGACTGCAAGATGGTCGGCGCCCTGCTGCCCGAAAGCTCGCTGACCGATGTCCGGTTTGCCGGCTGCGCCGCCCGCTATATCAACTGTTACGAGGCAGCGGTGCACCGGGTCCAGTTCATCGGATGCGACCTCACCGGAGCGGTCCTGCAGTCGGTCAGCGTTCGGGAGCTGGCCTTCTCCGAAAGCCGTTTGACCGGCGCGGAGCTATTCGGGACTCCGCTCGCCGGGGTCGATTTTACCACCAGTGAGATTGATGGAATTGTCGTCGCTCCCCAGAATCTGCGCGGCGCGGTTGTCACTGCTCCACAGGCCTGCGAACTGGCCCGGCTGCTGGGGGTTATTATCCGATAGCATCATCACAGCTTTGAGCGCCGCAAGCTGCGGGAGCTTCCCGAGAATCTCGCAGAGCAGGTCGGAAAGCGCGCGGAGCTGTGCGGCCTCTTGGGCGGCGGCCTCCCCCAGCCCGCGCTCGAGCGCATCTGCAGAGTGTTCGAGCAGGGGAAGCATCTGCAGCAAGGAGCGGTCGAGCCGGTTGAGCAGCGTCATCGGCTTTTCCCCCCTCTCTGGATCTTTTCCATATAGTCGGCAAGAATCCCGATGAAGATTTCGGGGGTGGGCTTCTGTTCGTAGCAGAGGCCGGAGATCGCTTGAATCCGGTTCTTCCCGTCGTGTTCCCAGCACACCGCGATCACCTTACGCAGGTTTTTCTGGACGCAGACGGTGCTGGTTCCGTGTCGCCGCGCAATCTCCGGATAGAGCAGCTTGGTCACCCGCAGAAGGCGGTCCTCATCCTCCATTGCAAGCTCGACCGCGGTGACCAGAAGGGGGTAGCCGTCGTAGGCTTTGGAGATGTGAAGGATGCGAAGCAGCTCTTTCAGGCTGTAAATGGGTTGCAAAGGCGTTTCCGTCATTGTAATACCTCCATGAGAACCAAGTTTCACTTACAGGTTATTACAAGTTTCGACAAATTTCGGATTAAAAGACCTTTTACGACCTTTTTGAAGATGAGAAAAATTATTAAAAAAACTATATATTTTGTATAAATACTGAATAAAAAAGAAAAAAAGAGACCCTTTGACAACCTTGCAGCGTCATAGGGTCTTTGTTGTATGGTTGTGTTTTCAGGTTTTTACAGGGTTCAGCCGTTCGCCCAACCCGGCCTGTACCAGTGCTTTCCGGCAGGCAGGTGCGATCAGGACTGATGCGGCTACTGCCAATACTGCATTGATTCCGGAGGTGACCATTTTGACCGAACAGGCGGCGACCGCGGCGTCGAACGCGCTGCCCTCGAGCACCAGCTCGGTAACCGCCTTAATCAGATAGAAAGAGGTCGAAAAACCCGAGCCTGCGATGGCAGCAACGAGATTGAGCCGGTTATTCTCGCCGGAATGCTCCCCCCAATGGGCAATCAGGCCGCAGAGAAACGCCATCAGGAAGAACCGTATGAAGGTCCACGGGGCGTCATAGACAAAGACCGGGTTGGTGAGGTCGTAGAGTGCGGAACCGATCCCTGCGGCAAGCCCTCCGCGAAGTCCGCCGAACAGTAAACCTGCGAGCAGACAGAAGATGTTCCCAATCTTAAACATTGTCGGGCCTGCCGGGGTTGGTATCTGGATTTTCAGGAATGCAGTGGTTACAAAAACCATTGCCCCCATCAGCCCAACCACGACAACATCATAGGTGGAAAATTTTGATTTGTGTTCCATAAAGCACCCTCCCTGTTCAATTTTTTAATATCAGTATACTGGATTTCAGATGCCGCAGCAAACCGGATGATGCAGCAGGAAAAGAGGGTTCGGATTGTTATAAAATCATAATTTATTGGCGCTTATTGGCCTGGGATTTATAAAAAATAACGGTTCCGGAGAGGGGCAAACAAAAAGAAAAAGAATCAGCCGTAAAACTGCTGCATTTTACGGCTGAAAAGAAAGGCTATATTGTGCAGAAGGTAGAAAGATCAATCTTCTCCATAGGTCTCGATCAGTTGTTTGAGCTGTTCGATCAGCTTTTGGTTTTTCTCCCGCTCGGCCTCATAGAGCGCTTTGTAATCGTGGTTGTCCGCCGGCGGTTCCAGATGGTTATAGCCGCCCTCCCGGATCAATTTGGGGTAATCCCGATAGGCGACATCGAGGTCGATCAGCCCAGTGACCCCGGGGATCGTTCCCGAGCCGCTGTACTGCCAGATACCCGCTTCTCCGGAGTAGGTGAGCTTGCTCGCGTACTGTGCAACCCAATGGTCGTATTCGGCCAATTCTTTGTCGTATACCTTGGTTTCAAACCAGTCCTTCGAAGCGTACATCATCGGGTAGTAACCGGCTTTGCGGATCTCCTGAAGGAACGCGATGCAGATATTGGTGCGCTCCCGGCGGGAGAGCGCGAGAATCTGCGGTTCATACTCCTGATCGAATGAAACCGGAAAGGTCAGCCGGTAAGGCTTGATTGCGTCGAGGCAGGTACGCGCTTCGATCCGCGCCTGATCGGTATTCAGCGCGTGGGAATACCAGTAGACACCGGTATCCAGTCCAGCGGCCTGCGCCTGTACGAGCTGGGGTACGAACGATTTGCTGACATATCCCTCGAATCCCCAGGTCCGCTGTATGCCATAGCCCACCCGGATCATTGCAAAGGTGCGCCCGCTCTGGCTAACCGCCGGAAAATCCACGATCCCGGTTCCGTTTTGATTGTTGGAGCTTGTGTCAATCCCCTGATACATGTGTCTCCATCTCCTCCATACGATCTCCCTCCATTCTACGGCATGGACCGGAAAAAGGTGCGGGAAAACCGGGCTTGCTTTTGGTGCGGAGAGGTGGTATGCTGAAACCCAGAGAGGGGAGATTTTGATGGCAACCGTCCGATATGACGGAGCGGACCTCTACTATGCATCCTGCGGGCAGGGGGAACCGCTTCTGCTCCTGCATGGGAATGGGGAGGACAGCAGTTACTTCTGCGGACAGATACCCAGTCTGAAAAAGCACTACCGGGTTATTGTGATGGATACCCGCGGGCATGGCAGGTCGGGCCGCGGAGAGGGGCAGCTCAATTTTACCCGGTTCGCCCGGGATGCGGCGGCAGTTCTGGATGCCCTCGGGCTGTCCTCCGCGCATGTCCTCGGCTATTCGGACGGCGGCAACACAGCGATTCGTCTCGCACTTGATGCCCCGGAGAGGGTGCGTTCGCTGATCCTCAACGGGGCGAACCTCGATCCGTCCGGGATCAAATGGACGGTACAGACCCCGATCGTGCTCGGCTACGGGCTTTGCAGGCTGATCGGCCTGTGTGACGCCGGCGCACGCGAAAAAGCCGGTATCCTCGGCCTGATGGTGCACCATCCGCACGTGAGACCGTCCGAACTATCGGCAATCCGTGTCCCCACGCTGGTGATCGCCGGGGAACATGATGCGGTGCGGCAGCGCCACACCGAACGGATTGCCGGGTCGATTCCCCATGCAAGGCTGCGGATTATCCCCGGCGGCTCCCATGCGGTCGCAGCCCAAAAGCCCGCCGCATTTAACCGGGAACTGTTGCAGTTTTTGCAGAGCCTGTGAGAACCTGTTCAGATTCCTTTTAGGATTGCGGCAAACAGAGGCGGATTGTTGGGGCGGTTGATAAAGTCGTGCAGCAGGACGGTACAGGATTTGCTGTCCAGGGTGGGCAGATAGCCGAGCAGGGCGTCCCGCTCTTCGAATCCGCTGTCCCTGCCGTAGTAGATGCAAAGGCTCATCACCCCATCGGGGGTCAGCAGTCTCAGGCCGGCCTCAATCGCGGGGATGCTCGTTTCCGCATGGGTGAAGATGCTGTGATCCCCGGCGGGAAGCCATCCAAAGTTGAAGGTGATACACCGCACAGTGCCCGGCTGCGCGTACCGCTCCATATTCACATGGCTGTCGAGGTGGACCTGCGCAATCCGGTCGAGGCCGCGTTTCCGGAGCAGGGCATTGGTGCTGTCGACCGCCTCCTGCTGGATATCGAACGCGAGCACCCTGCCGGTTTCACCGGTCAGCCCGGCGAGATAGGCGGTGTCATAGCCGCGTCCGGCGGTTGCGTCGATGCAGAGGTCGCCGGGACGGACATGCTCGGCAAGGAATCGGTGGGAGAGCGAAAGGGCGTTAAAACGGTCGGTCATATGAAAACTCCTCACAGTTGTTTTGAAAGATACGGGATAGGCATTTATATTGCGGAGGGAAAGCCATGCGTTTTTACGATCAGGTCTATCAGATGGTGCGGCAGATTCCCAAAGGCAGGGTCGCTTCTTATGGGCAGATTGCGCTTTTATGCGGCAACCCGAAGGCGTCTCGTGCGGTTGGGTGGGCGCTGCATCTCAATCCCGAGCCGGGGGTGATCCCCTGCCATCGGGTGGTCAACGCTGCGGGGCGTCTTGCGCCGGGGTTCGCATTCGGCGGGCAGGACGAACAGCGCAGGCTGTTGGAATCTGAGGGGGTTGCTGTCAGCCCGGAAGGGTTCGTAGAAATGAAGCGGTATGCGTGGTATGGGCCGGAAGCGGGCGGGTGATTCCCGGCACCCCTAAAATGCGCTTCACAGGATAAAGCGTCCCGCGCTCATCTCGCGCTAAGAGCCCGCCTTCGGCGGGTTGCGCTCGAAACGCTTCGCTGCGGCTCGCAGTGCGGAGCGCGTCGGGGGCGCCGCCCCTCGACCCCGCCACCTTTGAAAAGGTGGACGAAACTTTTGGTTTGATCATGCATCTTTATTGTAGCTGTGATAGCCTGAAAACGCAACCGGAGGCGCAGAAAATATTTTTAGAAATTGAACGAACAGGAGGTCAAAGATGGAACCGATTTTTTACACTGTGAAGCAGATCAACGGGGATTATGCGGTGCTGCTCTCGGACAGCGGCGTGGAGAATACCGTGGCAATGGCGTTGCTCCCGCCCGAAACCGACGAAGGGATGCGGCTGCTGTGGGAAAATTTCACCTATAGCGTCACAGGATAGGGCCAAAAATATAGCGAATCTACGAAAAGTCCGGGAGAGACCGGGCTTTTCCTTGCATTTTCAGTGGATTGTGATAAAATGGAGTAAATATGTCTACATTGGGAGGCGCAGCGATGTCGGAAACGATCCTATCCTTACAGAACATTCATAAAACATTTGGTACGGCCGAGGCCCTCTCCGGCGTGAGCCTTGAGGTGGAACGCGGGGAATTTCTGACCCTGCTCGGCCCGTCCGGATGCGGCAAGACCACCACGCTGCGGATCATCGCGGGGCTGGAAGCCCCGGACAGCGGGCAGGTACTGCTCCAGGGACAGGATGTCACCGGCTGGGAGCCCAACCGCCGCAATGTCAATACCGTGTTCCAGAGCTACGCACTTTTTCCACATATGAACGTGGCCAGGAACATCGGCTATGGGCTGCGGCTGAAAAAGACCCCCAAACCGGAGATCGCCCGCCGGGTGGAGGAGATGCTCGCGCTGGTGCAGCTTCCGGGCTATGGCGGGCGTCTGCCCAACCAGCTTTCGGGCGGGCAGCGGCAGCGGGTGGCGATCGCGCGGGCGATTGTCAACGATCCGGCGGTGCTCCTGCTCGACGAGCCGCTCGGGGCGCTCGACCTACAGCTCAGGCGGCAGATGCAGACCGAATTGAAGGCGCTCCAGAAGGACCTCGGGATCACCTTTATCTATATCACCCACGACCAGGAGGAGGCGCTCAACATGAGCGACCGGATCGGGATTATGAATGCAGGGAAAATCCTCCAGCTCGGCACGCCGGACGATGTTTATGAGCGTCCGCAGACCCGGTTTGCAGCCGAGTTCATCGGGCAGAGCAACATTCTGCACGCATCGGTAGAACAGGTATGTGCAGACGGGACGATGTTGCTGTCGTTTGCGGGCGGGACGGTCAAAGCAGCCGGGACCGGCCGTCCAGGCGAACGGCTGGTGCTTTCGGTGCGCACCGAACGGGTGCGGTTCGGCGCGGAAAGCCAATATGGGTTTGCCCTGCCCGGGACAGTAAAAGCCCACAGTTATACAGGCGGTATGCTCCGCACCACCCTGCTCCTTCCAGACGGGCAGGAGCTGACTGTCAACGGGATGGGCGGCGGACACAGCCGCGCCGATGTGGGGGAGCCGGTGCAGGTCTACTGGAACCCGGCCTGCGCAATCGTGGTGGAACGGGAGGGAACGCCATGAACAAAAGACAGAACCGTTTCCCAGCTGCCGCAGTCCCGTTCCTGCTCTGGACGGTGGTATTTGTTGCGATCCCGCTGATCTATATCCTCTGCATGAGCTTCCTCAAGCGCGCACAGACCTGGGGTGTGGTCGCCGAATTTTCGTTTGACAGCTATGCCCGGATGGTTACCCCGACCTACCTCAAGGTCTACGCCCAAAGCATGTGGCTTGCGGTGCTTACCACCCTGTTCACCCTGCTGATCGGCTATCCGTTTTCCTGCTTTGTTTCGCGGCTGTCGGAGCGGCGGCGTTCGCTTGTGCTGCTTCTGGTGGTGGTGCCGTTCTGGACCAACTCGCTTGTCCGGATCTACGGCTGGATGATCCTGCTGCGCAGTCAGGGAGTCATCAACACGCTGCTCATCGCGCTCGGCGTGATCGAAACCCCGCTCAAGCTGCTCTATAATTTCGGTGCAGTGCTCGTGGGGATGATCTATGCGCTGCTCCCGTTTATGATCCTTTCGACCTACAGCGCGATTGAAAAGCTCGATCCATCACTGGTGGAAGCGGCGCGTGACCTCGGTGCAGGCCGGTGGCGGGCGTTCTGGACGGTCACTGTGCCCATGACCCGCGCGGGCATCATGGCGGGATGTGTGCTGGTGTTTATCCCCTCGGTGGGGCTGTTCTTTATCTCCGACCTGCTCGGCGGCGCAAAAACCATGCTGCTCGGCAATCTCATTAAAAATGAGCTGCTCACCGCCCGTGATTGGCCGATGGGCGCCGCCCTTTCGGTGGTGATGATGGCTATGACCCTGCTGGTAATCGGCATCTATCAGAAGTGCTCGGGCGAACGCGGACTGGAGGGGATCCTGTGAAAAAACGCACCTTTCTTCCGGAATGCTATATTCTGTTTGTTCTGCTGCTGCTCTATCTGCCGATCGCAGTGGTGGTGGCCTATTCGTTCAATGACACCAAGCTGTTCCATTGGGCGGGCTTCACCTTCGACTGGTACAGCCGGCTGATGCGAAACCGCAACATTATCGACGCCTTCTTCAACAGCCTGAAGCTGGCGGCTTTGAGCAGCCTTTCGGCCGCAGTGCTCGGAACGGTCGGGGCGGTTGGGGTCTCGCGGCGGCATTTCCGGGGGCGCGCTTCCCTCGAAAATCTCTCGCTCATCCCGATCATGGTCCCGGAAATCATCCTGGGGATGGCCTATCTCGCATTTTTCTCGTTTCTGCGCCTGCCGATGGGGATGCTCACCCTCACCCTTGCGCACACAACGTTCTGCGTCCCGTACATTTTTGTCAATGTCAAGGCCCGGCTGACCGGTCTGGACCCGTCGATCACCGAGGCTGCGCGTGATCTCGGTGCGGGCGGGTTCCGGGTATTCTTTGACATCACCCTCCCGCTGATTTTACCGTCGGTGCTCTCCGGCACCCTGCTCGCGTTTGCCATGAGCATGGACGACGTTATCATCAGCTTTTTTACGACCGGCGTTCAGACCAATACGCTGCCGCTCCAGGTTTACTCGATGCTGAAAACCGGCGTGACGCCCGAGGTCAACGCGCTTTGCACCGTCATGCTCGGGGTGGTGTTCCTGTTGGTCGCGGTCGGACGGCTGGCGGCATCTGTCCGCCGCAGGTTCAGGGGCGCTGCCCCCGAACCCCCGCATCTGGCCTAAGAACCCGTCTGGCATCTAAGAACCCGTATTCACAACCATTCGACACCGTCTGAGCGGGTCTTTTGCCGG
>ERZ778516.2336-NODE-2336-length-12861-cov-5.310167_pt1 | contig 12861 bp, 10 predicted proteins | sample MGYA00510342_ERZ778516 | MGnify/ENA primary metagenome ERZ778516 (study PRJEB29527, sample SAMN07138961) | mouse gut metagenome | material: feces | host: mouse | place: China:Nanjing | collected 2016-01-25 ...
TTAAACGCGATTATGGCGACAAGGAGGCGGCGGTTGTGATGAATACTGTCGGCAACATCTTCTCCGGCCAGGTTGTCGGCGAAACAGCCAAGACACTCTCTGAACGGTTCGGAAAGGTATTGCAGAAGCGACAGTCCATATCGGTAAACCGGCAGGATGTGAGCCACTCATTCAACACCCAGATGGACAGCCTTATTCCTCCGAGCAAAATATCGACGCTGACACAGGGTATGTTCGTCGGAGCAGTCAGCGACAATTTTGACGAGCGCATTGAACAGAAGATCTTTCATGCGGAAATCGTTGTTGACAACGACAAGGTCAAGGCGGAGACTGCGCGATATGCGGATATTCCGGTCATAAACCCCTTCATCGACAAAGCAACCGGGGAATGTGTGATGCAGCGCACCATACAGGACAATTACGACGGCATCAAGAGGCAGGTCAAGAAAATTGTCTTCGACGAGATTAAACGCATCGCAGCCGACCCGCTGTTGAAGCATCTTCTCAAACGCCGCTGATTCATCAGCGCACACAGTCTGTTCGGCGAAAGTGTAACACGGTACATTTTCGCCGAATATATATTTGTAAATTCCGAAACCATACGATATTGCCGCTTTTTTATTAACTTTGTAGATTATTATGGAGATTGAGCAAAGAAGGAAACACTATACGCTGTTCATAGACGAGTGCGGCGACCCGAATCTGGAAAAGTACGACAGGACTTTCCCGATGTTCACATTGTGCGGCATACTCGTGTCATCGGATAAACTGAAATGGCTGGAGAATGAAATCAACGGTCTGAAAAGAGAGCTTTGGCAGGACGAGAGCGTAATTTTCCATTCCAGAGAAATCAGGAGTCACAGCCGTGCTTTCGTCAACCTGCTTGACGCAACCGTCAAAGAACGGTTTTATGAACGCATAAATGAAATACTCGGCACCGAAGACATCTATGTGATAGTATGCTGCTGCATACTGAAAGAGCCGTTTGTAGAAAGATTCAATACGGGTGAGGATGTGTATGGGCTTTCCCTCAAATATCTGATAGAACGTGCCATTTTTCACATGGATGACTGCGATAGCGGCAACTGCAAGCTGTCAATAGTTGTCGAGCGTCGAAATCCCAATCAGAACCAGATGCTGTTGAAATATTACAACGGACTGCGTGTGACAGGCACCAAATGGATAACACCTGAGCGACTGACGGACCGAATCAAGAATTTCAAGTTCCAGTACAAAGCCGACAACATCATCGGATTGCAGGTTGCCGACCTTATTGCATATCCCATAAGCCGGTATGTGCTTAATCCCGAAAGACCGAATCCGGCATTTCAGGTAATCGCCAAACATATCTACACCTACAAGGGGGCGAGATTGGGATTCAAGATAATACCTCATTAACAATCCCATTAAAACTTTTTCTCCGAAAAATACGTTAGTTATTTGTGGGATAAAGATTTTATTCTTAACTTTGTATCCACAAAGGGTAGTTTCCTCTTTAACGAAATACTTCGAGTGCGAAAGCAACGATTTTAGAAACCGACAGTAGTCGATTGGAAAGAGCGGCAACTCGCCGCTCTTTTTTCAAACCCTTAAAGATAATAAGCTCCTCAGGCGAGTCGCAAGACAGCATACTTGAGGAGCGTTCTTCATTTTATAAGGCAGGGAGCATACCGGATTGACCGTATGCTCCCTGTCTCTCTTACATTCTTCTTCCGGCGTGCCTCGGTATTCCTGTTTCCGGCACGGCACTGAATATGCGTGGAACAGAATAGTCTGTGGCCGGTTCCGCGACCATGCTCTTTTTTACATCTTCAGATTGAGAGGGCACATCGACTGTCTGCGCGGCGGTCTGGCTGTTCTCAACACCGTCTTTTTCCTCATGGTTTGGCGCAAGTTCAGCCGTAATCTTTCGGTCAAGCGCGGCAAGTTCGGATTTGAGCTGTTTCAGTTCATCCTCCTTGCCCCACGGCTTCGAGATGATGGCTTCGAGCTGAGGAACATCGGCTTTGAGTCTGGCTGTCCGTTCCTCGTATTGTGCTATGATGCCCGGTATCTTTTCCAGAGCGTTGACAAAGTTCATGCAGGCGGCGTGTGTGTCGCTCATGGCGATGAAGCCGTTGTTGAACTTGTATTTGTAGTTGCCTTCAACAACAAAACGGTTCTGAACAGTCTCTTTACCATCAACAAGCGTGCGCTCCGAGATAATGGAAATCGGGAATCCATAGACCTCGCCGATACGTTGATACTGTCCGTGCGTGTCGGTACGTTGCGCCAGCCCTTGCAGGTGGATGCCCATATTCTTCTCATCGGAGAGGTTGCAGGTGTCGATGGTGAGATTGTTGACGGGATTACCGTCCTTATCACGCTGTACGACCGCCTCATACCGGGCATTGTCGGCTTTCATTCTCTCAATCGTTGCCTCGTTGTTGGCAATGTCGTGGGTGACTGTCTGATAACGGAATCTGGAATCGGAGATGCCCTTGTTATGCGCCTTGCGACCGCTTTCAAGCGCCGCTATACGCTTTTCGAGCTTGGCTTTTTCCAACAGGTCTGTGTTACCGGACAGAATAGCCATATACTCCGAAAAGTTCATGCCGTTCTTCTCATCCATCGCACCCTCGTCAATGGTTCTCGCTCCGAGCGCGCCGGATTTGAGCTGGGCAATGAAGGTAGCCTTGCAGTGAAGAAGATTGAACTTGTAGGAATCCAGCGACTTCTCGACAGCATAGATTATTACATCCACCTTGTTGTCGGCATAAAGTTTGGCAACCTCGTTACCCGCACGGATAGCACGACCCTCGCGCTGCTCCAGATCGCTTGGGCGCCAGGGGCATTCCAACTCATGGACAGCGACTGCACGGCGTTGGGCGTTTACGCCTGTTCCGAGCATACTTGTCGAGCCGAACAGCACACGCACATTACCATCGTTCATCGCCTGTATGACTGCCTTTCGGCTTCGTTCCGTCTTACACTCCTGTATAAACCTAATCTCATGCGCCGGAATACCGTAGTCCTCAATCAGTTTTCGCTTGATTTCAGAATAGATATTCCATTCACCGGGTTTATATGTCGATAAATCGCTGAATACGAACTGTGTGCCACGCTGTGCGTCATATTTGTGATAATATTCCGCTATCATACGGGCGCAGTGGCTGGCCTTGTTATTGGGGTCATCGCCATATTCAGGGTCAATCATACGCATATCGAGTGACATCTTACGGGCATAGTCCGTGGCGATAAGCATCTTCGCCTTCTCCTCGGTTTCAGACAACGGCGCTCTGCCGAGAATTGTCGCATCGCCGGTTTTGGCAAATTCCATCAGCTTCTGAATGAACTCTTCCTGCGCCGGGGTCGGAGGAATATTGTGGAGTATCTCATGCTTGTGCGGACGGTCCACACCCACATCCTCCGCTGTGCGGTAGTCTGTTATCTCGTTGTAGAACGCAGCCAACTCCGGCACCTTGATAAAGTACCTGAAACGCTCCTTTGCCACAATATTATTCGTGACATTGAACTCGAAGTCGGTTGTCTTTTTGGCAAAGATTGCCGCCCACGCATCGAAACACCGAATCTCCTGCCTTTCAAGTTCATTCGGACGCAGATACTTGAACAACAGATACAACTCGGTAAGCGAGTTACTGATAGTAGTACCAGACAGGAATGTCGCTCCGAGGTCTTTGCCCGTTCGCTCCTGAATTGTGCGTATCGCATACAACAGATTGAGCGCCCTCTGACTTCCCTCACTGTTGCCCAACCCTGCCACACGGTCATGTCTGGTATTGAACATGAGGTTCTTAAAGTTCTGCGACTCATCAACATAGATGTGGTCTATACCCATCTGCTTGAAATCAACGACGCTGTCCTTGTTCTGTTCCATCTGATACTGGATAGTTGCAATCTTGGCGGTAAGGTTCTCCTTCCGCTTGATAAGACCTTTGAGCATACCACGCGACACATCATGCCCTTGTTGCTTCACCACTTCGAGATTTTCCTCAACCGTGTCAAGTTCAGCCTGAAGAATCTGCTGCTGCATTTCCGGTGACTGCGGTATCTTCCCGAACTGGTCATGCGACATTATCACGCAGTCATAGTCGTTGTTCTTGATCTGGTTGAAGAAATTGACGCGGTTGTCAGCCTTGAAACTCTTTTCATCGGCATAAAGAATCCTTGCATTGGGGTAAGCGGTCTGATAGGTCATGGCGATTTCCGCAACATTCGCCTTCATCCCGATAATCATGGGCTTGTGGGCGAGGCCGAGGCGTTTCATTTCATGGGCTGCCATGCACATTATCAGCGTCTTGCCTGTACCAACCTGATGATCGCATATTCCGCCGCCGTTCTGCAAGAGCATCCACACACAGTCCTTCTGCGACTGATAAATGGAGCTGATGCCATAACGGTCTCCGAGCATCCTCATGTTCAGATCAGGAAATGTCTGATGGCTGCCGTCATATTGCGGACGCACGAAGCAGTTGAACTTGTCATTATAGAGGTCAACGAGTTTTTCCTTGAACTCCGGCGACTGGGCTTCCAGCCATTCGCTGAATCCATTGCGTATCTCGTCAATCTTGCTGTTGGCAAGCTGTATCGCCTCGTTGTCCGGCACCTTTATGTCGTGGCCGTCGTCATCTTTGCCGATTGACTTCTTTATATCAGGGACGGTATTATGCAGAGCGTGTCTGAGAAGGCTTATACCGTCGTAAGTACGGTAATAGCCCCTTACACAAAATTCCTCCCATATCTTCATGTTCTTGCGTGGCGCGTCACATGAATACTCGTCCATTGAGGACGAATAGGCAATCTTTATCTCGGTCTCATAGAGATGACTCATATAAGCCGAGTATATTCCGGTCGGGATCCATCTCTCACCGAAGTTGAAATCAAGCTCGTCGAACTCGATGCGGCGGGGCCGGGCTTCCTCCAATGCTTTGAGAGAGTCCCGCGACATGGCAATGAATGGCTCTATGCCGTCATAGCCGGGAAAGCCTTTTATCCGTTCTTCCTCCCGGTCAATCCACGCCTTGACAGCCTCGGCTTTCGCCACGACATTGCCGGCGATGAATCGGTCTTTTATCTCGTAGTTCTCCACAAGGGGATTATAATATATGTGTCCTTCGAGGTTTTGAGTGAGGGTGTCCTCATCCATATCCACCAATGACGACATATATTCGAGATTGACCCCACCGTATTTGTTGAGCGATGCGGTCAGTGCCTCCATTGGTGTATCGACACTTGTTACCTCGTCAACGGAGAAGGAAACAGGATGGTCAAATATGTCCGCCTTGACAATCATCCCGTTCTCGCTTCTCTCCAGCCCCAGCGTGTCGCGCCCGTTGGCATCGCCCATGATGAACCGGACATTACGTTTGTCGTTCAGATTACCGTATCTTTCGACAAACTCATCATAATACTGGTTGAGGTGTTCGCGCAGATGTTCGCTTGGCTCATGGGTCTCCGCCTCATAATTATAAAGCTGTTGGTATGTTTCCGATATGGTTATGTAAAGCATGGCGCGTTTCTCCTGTTCGGGTTTCATTTCAAGAGGGTTGAATGTCGCGCCGGTCTTGCGGACATCCGAAAGGACTCCGACCATACCGTCCTGCACCACCATAGAGCCGTTCTTGTGGAAGAACTGAATATCCTCCGAGAAAGGACGGGGCGACATATCGCACTCCGGGCCTTTAGGTTCTATGGGGATTGCCGTGACTTTCGGCTGACGGACGCGACCACCGGGTATGAAATCGCCTTCGGTCTTTTCAATGTATGTTTCTCCGGGAGCAATGCCGGCTGCCTGTGCCGCCTCCTGCGATTCGCGCTCCAGTCGCATTTCCTCCATCTGGCGGTGGGCAATCGACATCATGGCCTCGTAAAACCCGTTGATAGGAGGATTGTCATCCCAATTCAGTGAACCGTATAACTCCAGTTCTTTCTCGCTGAGTTTGCGGAACGACGGTGCTTTTACGGGTTGGGACTCACTGCGGGGTGCTGGCCCGGTCTTTTCTTCAGGTTTTTCTTTATACTGGCGGCGGTTGTTCTTTTTCTGTATAGGCTCCAGCTCCCCGAAAAGATTGTACGCGAAAAGACGAGGGTCAGGATTATCGGTATAATCCGGTCCACCGTTGGTTTCAATCTCTTTAACCGGTTCAGGTTTCGGAGGGTCGGCAGAAGTCTTTGGCGCTTCCGGCTTCGGCTCAACCTTCTTTTGTGCCTTATCTTGCGGAGTGACTACCTCGACAACCTTCATTTTCTGTCGATTCTCTTTGGATTCCTCGCAGAGAGCCACTTGTTTGCCGGCGGCAATAAGTTTCGGGAGATAGGCATCAAGCGCGTGTTGCGGAAATCCAGCCAACTCAATGGAGCCGGCGTTCCCGTTCAACCTTCTGGTAAGGGTAATTCCCAATATCTCGGAAGCTTCGACCGCATCCTTGCCGAAAGTCTCGTAAAAGTCACCGATTCTGAAAAGGACCAGCGCATCAGGATGTTCTCTCTTTATTCCCTTGAACTGCGCGATAAGAGGCGTATCTGCCATTTTCGATGTCGTGGGTGCGGGTTTCGGTGCTTCGGCTTTCTTCTCAGGAGTCCTTTTCAGCTTAGGGTCTTCCAGCTGCTCACATATAGCCACGCGCTTACCTGCCCGAACAAGTTTGGGTAGATAGACATCGAGGGCATGATGTGGAAATCCCGCCAACTCAATACGGCTGTCTATTCCGCTTTGTCTGCGGGTCAGCGTAATACCGAGTATATCCGAGGCTTGCACCGCGTCTTCGCCGAAAATCTCATAGAAATCCCCGACACGAAACAATAAAATCGCATCAGGATGTTTCTTCTTCATTTCCTGATACTGTTTGAGCAACGGCTCATTTCTTTGCTCAATCTTATCAGCAAGCGGCTTCTGTTTCGGTGGTTCCGGCTTGACTTCGGGTGTCGGCTTTACCTCCGGCTTCGGTGTCGGAGTCGGTTTTACAGGGTCGGGCGTAGGCGGTTTGATACCGTTGGAATTATACAGTTCGAGATTCAGACGAAGATGCAACGAGTCATCGAGCGCAGTCCGCAAATCATTGGCTATGCCGTCAACACCCCCGTCATGCTTATAGATGATTGCCGGTTTGCCATACTGGTCTGTGCCAACTTTGGCATCCGTGCATATCACATTCTGCGGAAATGCCTGAAAAAACTTGTTGCCCGGCACCTTCGTACCCCGGTCAACTACCGACTGAATGAAGAATTCCTCATCTGCCGATAACGCTTTCTTTCCCGTATGCTTCTGGAGTATAATCAGGTCAGACCCCGCATCGGTTCCGGCATTGTCGGAGAAAGTATTGTTTGGCAGTCGCAGAGCCGCCACAAGGTCTGCGCGTTTCACAAGCTCCATGCGCACGAAAGGGCTGGCGGCGTTCATTACTCCCTGTGAGGCTATGAACGCCACAAGACCACCCTCGCGCACTTGGTCGAGAGCCTTCAGGAAGAAATAATTATGAATCGTCTTTGTCGCCTGACGGTAGGCAATCTCCTTGCTCACCGCATACGCAGGGTCTGCAACCGCAAAATCCCCGAAAGGAATATTTGAGGCCGCCACATCGAAATAGCCGTCGAAGTCGCGCTCAATCTTCTCGAATCCCTCTATACGGGTCAGTATCGACGGATGCAGGGCTGACAGGATTTTGCCCGTGAGCAAATCCTTCTCATACGCCAGCACTTCCGCACCGGGGTAACGGTCATTGCGCAGGAAAGAATCTATGAAGGCACCCTGTCCGGCGGACGGTTCCAGAAAACTTTTTACCTCAACGCCGGAGTATTTCAGAGCATCCGAAAGAGCGTCCACAACGGGTGTCGGCGTATAAAACGCCGTCAACACCGATGCTTTCAGCGAGTCCATATACCGTGCAAACTCCTTGTCATCCTTTGTATAGTCGTGGATAAGGCGGCGCAGTTCAACCGTGGGCATGAACAGCTCGATGTCCGATTTGCTCCACTTGGCAGCGTCTGACAGCTCGTTTGCATCGTTGAGGATACATTTCAGACCGCCGAATCCGGCGTACTTTCTCAGCACCTCCCGTTCTTCGGGAGTCTGGGCCGAGCGTCCTGCAACACCGAGGCGCAGGGCAAGCCGTATCGCCTCGATGTTGTCACGCATTGTCTGAAGCCGGTTATAACTCATAGCCGTCCAGTTTCTCGTTCAGGATGCCGAGAAGCTCCAGACGCATCGCCGGGTAAGCCTCCTTTTCAAGAAAACCGCCGTCCGCGCCATACTTGTCAAGTATAGCGTTTATCTCCCTGTCTGATGCGAAATGCACAGCCGTCACTTCCCATACAGACGGGTCAAGACGCAGCCAGCAGTCTTCTTCTATAATATGATATATTATGTCGAAGCGTGAGACATACAGCTTTTCAAGCAGTGTCCGCATCGCAAGTTCATGGCAGATATAAGGCGGTCTGCCTGATGCGAACTCTCCGGTGTATGTGTCAAGTGCGTCATCGACGCGGTTCTCTATGAATTTCTGTGTGTTCTCTTTATCGAAATGATGTTCTTTAAGATGCTCACGGAGATAGCCGATATAGAAATCCGGCTCACCGTATTTTTTCGGTGTTTCCATTTCAGTGTGGATTTTCCGATGGCTTTGCCCTCCTGCTTTTTGATTATGGAGGGAATGGCCGGCTTATACGCCGGTAAAAAAGTAGGCGGGTTTCCCTCCCGCCTACTGCCACTTTATCCACAGCCAGAACGAAAATAACCGTTTTAAGACTGTGATTCAGTGGCTAAATTAGTCATTTATCCGCAGAGTGCGAAATAAATCCGGGATTTTCAGTTCTCATTCGCTCTTTCCGGGGCTGAAAACATCGAGGATGTGGTCTGCGACGACAATATAGAGCATTTCTTCCTCCCGTGAGAGGTCAACGGGATAGAGTCCGGTTACCGTTACGGCATGGAGCGCGTCAGTGTCGTCGGACCATACGCTTTCGGCTCCTGTCACTGACACCGAAGTCGCCTTCTTGCCCAGAACGGGATGATGGCGCAGGTTGGCGAATGTGTCCCCGACGGTTGCCGTCAGCGAGAGGGGGAGCGTGGATGTGTTGTCGGAAGGATAACTGATGAGTCCCTTGTTATAGAGGGCATACGCTACCCCGGCTGTTTTTGCCGGCGCCCAGCCCCATAGTGTCAGGGCGGCGGCTTTGAGGTCCGCCATGCACCACAGTCCCTGCGATGGTTCCAGCCCGGCATAGTCGGGTTCTATCGGATGCGCCCCGATTGTATGTTCCGCAATCGCGTTGTCATGGAACTCTGCATAATATTCGGGAGCGTTGCCGCCGTTCTCCAGTGATGCCACAATCTCCTTGCTGGTTATGGATGTCAGCCACATCCGCACGACGGGACGGTCGATGCCGATATAGTTGCTCAATGAAGTGAATATCACTTCTCCGGGAGCGGAGGGCTTAATGGAGTTGACGATTGTCGCGGCGTTGCGCCACAGGCGCTGTATCACGCCTATCTGGGCCTCGTCCTTCTCGCTGGCGCGGCGATTGCCTTTACCCTTGCTGTCCTTTCGTACAGAGAAGTCGAAGTTGGCGGCAAATGTCTCGTCAGCCGTCATGTCCGAGGACACGGTGAACTGGAATTTGCATTTGGGACGCGAGGAGATGATGCCGCCGCCTGTCCATGTGACGGCAATCTGTCCTTTGCCGAAGTATCCTTTGTGGAGTACGTTGGCGCCAAGTGCCTGTGCGATTGTCTTTGCCACGGTGCGGCTTTCTGTGATTATAAGTATATTATTCATTATTTTACGGTTGTTTTTAGTTTTGGATGTTGGATAAAGTGGACGGGGCTGTGCGGGAGGTCACATCTTGCGCCCCTTTGATTTTTTCTGCAGGCTCTCGTTCTTCGGACCGGTCTGTCCTCTGTCGAGAGGCTCCTTGATTTTCTTCGTTGCCTCGTCGGTCTTTCCGTCATTGTTGACAGCCATCTGGGTGCGGCTTTCGTTGGCAGGAGTTATCGACTCAGCTTGACGCGGATCCTTGAAGGAGGTGGTGGGACGCTGCTTGTTCATGTTGAATGTCAGATAGACGGTGCAGGGTTTCCCATCTTTGTCAACCATATTGTCGAGGACCACGGTCTTGCCGGCGACATAGTCCGCCTGCTGCTTCTCGGTCATCGGCACTCCGGCCCATTTTGTGATGGGCTTGATTTTACCGTCCTGAGTGAGCCATGTGGATTTTTTCTGACCGTTGCTTTCACTCTGCGCCTGTTTCTGATAAGCGTATGAAGGCACAAACTCCACATCGCGCCTGTCTGCGCTTACCTGAAGCGTGACGGTATATTTTTTGCCGTTCCTGTCCGTGATTTCCTTATCGGGGATAGCCTTGCCGCTTTTGAGGGTGTTGATCTCACCCATGTCGAGCTTTGTCTGTCCAATGGTGTCCTTGACGAATACGGACTTGGCGGGTACGCTGAGTATCTCGTTTGTCTGACGGTCGATGCTGATGAACGATGGGATGACCTCTCCGGTCTCCTTGTCAACGACATCGGCGAGTCTTCCGAGGTTGCCGGTGGTACGGAGGTTCTGCTTGTCCTCGTCAGTGAACTTGACTCCGTTGAACTCCTTATCGAGATTCGGCTCCTTGCGGATAAAATGGGGTACGACCTTGATATTCCCGTTGACATCCTCGCGGAATGACAGACGCGCTTCCAGCGAATACTTCTCGCCCGCGAATGTCGGGGTAATGGTTACCAGCCGGGACTTGCGGTTGTAGAGCATCTCCTTGAGGTCTCCGCTTTTTTCAAGCGTCTCACGGTCTATGCCCCAGCGGTCTTTCAGACCTTGCCAGTCGATTCTGGATTCGTCTATCGCATGGCTGTTGCGGTTCGTCGCCTTGACTTCCACTTTAGCCTCGGAAAGCATGGCTTTGTTCGCCTCCGGGTCTTTAAGCGCGTCTTCGACGACCTGTCCGACACTGTTCACGTTGTCGGCATCTACTTTGAAGAAACTGAACATCGAAGGGTTCTTGCACTGCCTCACGAAGTTGGAGAGAAAAGCCTCCAGCGGGTTCTTGTGGATATTGAATACCACGAGATCGCTCAGTTTGGCGGACTTCGACGGCGCCATATCCGGTGTGCCGTCCTGTTTAAGACCTTTTACAGCGCCTGTTTCTCCCGTCTCGTTGTTGCGGGCGATAAGCACCTGGTCTTTCTCGTTAGTCTGGTCTTGTGCCATATTGTAATTTCACTTATGGTTGTTTTTGCGGCGGGATTCCGCCGTCTCCGAAATAGTAGTCAAGAACATCGGCCGGGAGATATGAGATCGGGCCGTTGGGAGTTTTCTGAAAGTACGGCAGGATTCCTTTGGCTCTCAGATTGTACTGCTGGCGAAGACCGAGGCCGAACCTGCGCTCCACATCTTTCGGTGTCCATCTTCTCGGCTCCTCCTGCGGACAGTTTCCTTTGGATGTTATCTTCCGTTCAAGAAAATCCATTCTTTCCAGAACTGTCTGAAGGAGACCGAGGACGGTTTTCTCAAATTTTCCGTTCATACCAGTCGTGTCCTTGATTTTATGGTACGTCTTGACAGTATCCTGTCGAGTCCGGAGCGGTGCCAGCCGAGGCCGTGATGACTTATAATGTCAATTACTTCTCCGAGGATGAACTTTGTGTCGCCGTTCTCGCGCAACACGCGGAAGCCGTATTCCTTTATCCTGCGGTATGCGGTTCTCTCACTTACGCCGAGGAGTGCCTGAAGCTCCTGACGGTCGATTCTGTATTCGCGTTCCGCATCGGTGAGTGAACGGTGTTCTTCATCTTTGTTCTGTCTGATGGCTGCCGGCGAGTGAACCATTTTATGAATGATTGTCGCCAGCGTTGCGACAGTGCCCCGGAGATCCCTCAGTTCGGCTCTCATAGCACTTAATTCGCTGCTTGAAACGGTTGCTGTTTCAGTCATTTGAAGTAGTGATTAGGTGTTAGGGAGCCTATCTGACGATTTCGCTCCAATTATGTTTATTGTTTTTTCGGAGTGGCACAGTATCTGTGCCTTTTTAGGATGGCTTTGCATCCGGGAGGGGGTCTTTGACTATTTATCATTGTCTGTACTGAATTTAATTATCTCTTATGACGATTTTCAGTGATAAAACGCTGTATATGTGCCTGATTCCCTGACAGGTGTCTGCCGTTGTCCTGCCAACATTCTGCCAACGCGCAATATCCGGCTGTCATCGTCGTTTGTTAAACTTGCCGTTGCAGTAGTACCCCACGGAATTGCCGTTCACAAGTCGTGTTTCCGCCCATTCCCGCAGTTCCGATATTTTGAAATGCAGCCGGTGTCCGAATTTGTGATAGGGTATGTTTCCCGCAGATGTCTCTTTGTAAAGTTGCCCTTTGGCTATACGGTAGCCGTTGGAATTGAGAAACTCCAAAGCTCCCTCTATGTCAACCGATTCCGACTCATGTCTGGGTTGCAATGCGGCAAGTACCTTGTCGAGGCAACCGGACACGGCACTCTCTATCATCTCCCTGACCTTTTCGACAGGGAGAATCACAAAACTTGTATTATCCATTTATCGTAAAAGCGGACGCTGCGGTGTGTATTTATAAAAATCCCACGGTCCTATGTGGTGAATGTGTCCAATCAGGACTAATATGCTTATATAGTTTACAGGGAATGGCATACACGCGAATCACGGGGTTCCCGCAGCACACTGAAAACAACAATGTCAACAACTGTTTTGATTTTATAAATATGCTTATGGCAGGAGATTGGCATTATTTTGTCATCTGTAAGGCATATATGGCAAAAGAACCGACAAATCATTACGATTCATCGGTTCTTTGATATTGTTGGATGACACTTTCCGTCAGCTGCCTACGGCACTGAA
>ERZ778516.2344-NODE-2344-length-12827-cov-4.661995_pt1 | contig 12827 bp, 9 predicted proteins | sample MGYA00510342_ERZ778516 | MGnify/ENA primary metagenome ERZ778516 (study PRJEB29527, sample SAMN07138961) | mouse gut metagenome | material: feces | host: mouse | place: China:Nanjing | collected 2016-01-25 ...
TATAAAATATATCAAATACTTATATTAAATAAGATTATATGCTTTACAAGCATACTTTTATTTGATACACTATAGATAGATAAGGAGGAGATTGATATGGAATTTCGTGTACTTGGATATTTTTTAGCCGTTGCAAGGGAAGAGAGCATTTCAGGAGCTGCGGAATTTTTGCACCTTTCACAACCGACATTATCTCGTCAACTCAAAGATTTAGAAGATGAACTAGGTAAACAACTCTTTATTCGAGGAAATAGAAAAATAACCCTTACCGAAGAGGGTATGTTGCTTCGCAAACGCGCAGAAGAGATTACACAACTTGTCAGAAAGACAGAAGATGAAATTTCTACTTTTGATGATATGATTGTTGGTGATGTCACCATCGGTGCTGGAGAGACAGATAGCAATCGAATATTGGCAAAAGTTGCAAAATCCTTACAACAGGAATATCCACTTGTTCATTTTCACATTATCAGTGGGGATAGAGTTACAATAACAGAAGCACTTGATCATGGATTGATAGACTTTGGTTTGGTTTTTGGAAACATTGATCAGACAAAATATCATTTTATGCCCGTTCCCTATCAAGATACTTGGGGTATCCTAATGCGTCGGGAAGATCCTCTTGCAGCAAAGGAATCAATCACAGCAGAAGATCTCATAGATAAACCGTTGATTATTTCAAGACAGGCGTTTCAAAATGAAGAGTTCAAAAATTTCTTTGGCTGTAAACAGGAACAACTCCATATTGCTGCAACCTATAATTTATTGTTTAACGGTGCGCTTATGGTAGACGAGGGCATTGGATATGCAATCGGTTTTGATAAATTGATCAACGTTTCGGGCGACAGTCATTTGTGTTTTAGACCACTCAAACCGAATATAAAAGCCAGTATGAGTATCGTTTGGAAAAAGTATCAAGTATTTTCAAAACCTGCACAGAAGTTTTTGAAAAAATTAAAACAAACGATATCAGAAGGTATATAATTCAAAAAGCTGTTGCAATAAAAACCGCAACAGCTTTTTACTTTTAAGATTTTAAATAATGTGTGGGGTCAACATGTTCTCCGTTTTTCATCAGTTCAAAATGAAGGTGGGGACCTGTAGAATCACCTGTTGAACCTGATTTTGCAATGAGCTCCCCCTTTTTAACAGTATCTCCTTTTGAAACAAGCAACTTAGAGCAATGCGCATATAAGCTTTGAAAGGCATTTTGATGTGCAATGATAATATGATATCCATAACCACTGTCTAAGGTTTCTACAGATAACACAGTACCAGACTGCACTGCGTAAATTTCAGTATTCAGGGGAACTGCAATATCAATCCCCTTGTGTTGTTCTTGAGAAGTATCGAGTGGATTTTGTCGGCTTCCATAAGCAGAAGAAATTTGATGACTCCAATTGATACAAGGCGCAGAGAAAATATTGGGGTGATAAGAACAACAACTGATGATGATAGATAGCACAAATCCGATTATAATCAAGATAAGCATACTAAGACTTTGTGGAATGCGATGGTTTGATAGCTTCATAAAAAGCCTCCTATTTCCTACTTTGTAAAATCTATGCTTGTATCTTTTTGAATAGTCCTTCTATTGATCACCGGATAAATTCTTTGAAAAGTTCATATTTGTCAGTTTATCTGTATTTCCAATTTGTGTTATAATAAATCAATTATAAAATTTGTTTTCTATTCAATACAAACAGAAAGGATGGTTTTGATATGGCTTATTTATTGGGAATTGATGTTGGCACTTCTGGTACAAAAACGGTACTATTTTGTGAAAGTGGGGCAGTGGTTGCTTCTCATACCATAGAATATCCCATGTATCAACCACAAAATGGATATGCCGAACAAGATCCAATCGACTGGTGGAATGCAGTTGTTCAAACGATTCAAATGGTTTTAAAACAGTCCAAAATTGATCCAGCTCAAATACAGGGTATTGGTATTTCTGGGCAGATGCACAGTTTGGTCATGCTTGATAAGGATGGCGAGGTAATTCGTCCTGCAATTCTTTGGTGTGATGCCAGAACTGCAAAAGAATGCGAACAGATTACCCAAATAGTGGGGGCACAAAGGCTGATTGAAATCACTGCAAACCCCGCACTTGCCGGATTTACTGCTGGAAAAATTTTGTGGGTACGCAATCATGAGCCTGAAAACTATGCAAAGTGTGCACATATTTTATTGCCAAAAGATTATATTCGTTATCAATTGACTGGAGAGTTTGCAACAGAAGTGTCCGATGCCTCTGGTATGCAGCTTTTAGATGTTCCCAACCGCTGTTGGTCTGATGAGATTTTACAGAAGTTGGAGATTGATAAGCATTTACTGGGAAGAGTTTATGAATCACAGCAAGTAACTGGACAGGTAACCCAAAAAGCTGCGAAATTGACTGGACTACAGCCGGGAACCGCTGTGGTTGGAGGAGCAGCAGACAATGCCGCTGCCGCAGTAGGCACCGGAGTTGTGAAGGATAATCGGGGATTTACTACCATTGGTTCTTCTGGAGTGGTATACACACATACTTCCAAGGTGGCAATTGACAAAGGCGGGAGGGTACACACCTTTTGTTCTTCTGTACCAGGTGAATGGTTGGTGATGGGGTGTACGCTAAGCGCTGGAATGTCTTTGAAGTGGTTTCGCGATAACTTCTTTGGACAAGAGATGCAAACGGCTGACTTGATGGGCGTCGACCCCTATTATTTGATGGATCAAGAAGCGCAGACAGTTCCAATTGGTTCCAATCGCTTGATTTATCTTCCCTATCTGATGGGAGAAAGAAGCCCCATTTTAGATCCAAATGCAAGAGGGGTGTTTTTTGGTCTTTCTGCTATTCATACCAAAAAGGATATGTTGCGTGCTATTATGGAAGGAGTTACCTTTTCACAGCGTCACTGTATGGAAGTGATGAAAGAAATGGGTATCTCATTTGGTGAAATGTTGGCTTGTGGTGGTGGCGGTTCTTCCCCATTGTGGAGACAGATGTTGGCAGATGTCTATGGTATTCCAGTTAGCACATTGGAAACAAAAGAAGGTCCAGCTTTGGGCGTGGCAATCTTAGCAGGTGTTGGTACTGGTTTATACAACAATGTTTTGGAAGCCTGTCAACAGATGATAAAGGTCAAAGATGTTCACCAACCAATCGATGAACACATCGTCGCTTATGAAAAATATTATCAACTTTATACCAAGATATATCCGAGTTTGATAGAACAATTTGAGTTATTAAGTCATTTATCATAAACCATAAATCGCTAGTTTTAGTTTGATATCCAGACAATGTGTTACAGATGACTGTTTTTGAGATCAATTCTATAGATAATATTGATGAGAACGGTTCAACGTCTGTCATATAGATTTACAACTTTGAGAAAAGGTGGAAATTTTATGGGTCATTTACAAATTTTAGTAGTGCTTCCTGTACAAGAAGTACATAAACAATTATTGGAACAATCCGCCCCAGAAGCGCGTTTTATCTATGCTTCTGAACAAAATTTATCAGAAGAGTTGCTCAAGACAATTGATATTGTCATTGGCAATATTCCTATCCCATATTTGCAACAGGCAAAACAACTCAAGTGGATTCAGTTAAGCAGTGCAGGGGCAAATCAGTATACTCAAAAGGGAGTACTTTCTGACAAAGTGCTGTTGACCAATGCTACAGGCGCTTATGGTCTAGCTATTTCAGAGTATATGCTTTCAGCCGTTTTGACCATCTTTAAAAATTTTCACCAATACCGCGACCAGCAAAAACAACATGGCTGGCATTACGCTGGACAGGTAAAATCCATTTATGGCTGTACCGCATTGATATTGGGTCTGGGAGATATTGGGGGAGCATTTGCAAAATGAATGAAAGCATTGGGAGCTAGTACCATTGGAATCAAACGTCGACCCAAAGAAAAACCCGATTATTTGGACGAGCTGCACACCATGGAAGACTTACAACAACTTTTACCAAGAGCCGATGTGGTTGCTATATCCCTTCCAGAAACACCACAGACCTATCATCTAATCAATGCAGAGCGTCTTGCTTTGATGAAAGAAGATGCAGTTTTGATCAATATTGGACGGGGAAGTATCGTTGATACGGACGCTTTATATACCGCCTTGATACAACATCGACTGCGTGGTGCGGTGCTAGATGTAACTGACCCAGAACCATTGCCCCAACAACATCCACTTTGGGATTGTTCAAATGTGCTGATTACACCTCATATTTCTGGTGGCTATTCTTTACCAGAAACATTTGAGAAGATTATAAAAATCAGTGCAGACAATCTAAAGCGCTATATCAGTGGACAAATATTACACAATTTGGTAGATTTTGAAACCGGATACTGCAAATAGAGCAGTATCCGGTTTATATGTTATAAAGTGCTTTTGCGATAGACTGTATTTATCGCTTAAAATTTCTTGGAAATAGGTTTTTATTTATCTATTTCAGGCAATTTTTTTCTAAATCTGTCCTTGCCTTACCTCTATATTTCGTGTATAATTATAATGGAAATTTTCATTGCAAACATATATCAGTCAAAATATACAATTTCCAAAATATGGTATATATCATGACAGGGATGTAAACACCACGGTGAATATCAAAAAGAGTATGCAGCTCATTTTTGTACAGCTCAAATTACACAGTATACTAACACGGTTTGTCACTATGATACTTGATAATGTGCTTGAGAGAATATACGCTATCTGCTGTACAGATAAAAGAAAGTTCTCATCTCTTTTGAGAATGAGAGAACGATACTTTCTTTATATGTAATTATAAATTTGGTTTTTTGAGGTTTCATAACTCACCTTCTATTTAAACGAACAAAATGATATTATGAAAAACCATGCTTATCAGTATCAAAAAATATCAATCTATCTGTAAACCTGTCCCATATCATTGCTGATAGATTATAAAAGTTTCATTTATTATAAAACTGTAAAATTATCATGTAAGAGGTTAGAGTATTATGAATAAGCAAAAAATCTTGATTGTAGACGATTCAGAAATGAATCGCTCTCTTTTAATAGAAATTCTTGAAGATCAATATGATGTTGCAGAAGTGAATAACGGTATTGAGGCAATTACACTTCTGTCGCGACATAGAAGCGAATTTTCACTACTACTTTTGGATATCATGATGCCTGAAATGGATGGCTTTGAAGTTTTAACCTATATCAACAAATATCACTGGAATGATGGACTTGCCGTCATTATGATCTCTGCGGATGATTCCCCAGAAAATATAAAGCGCGCCTATGATTTAGGGGCGTTTGATTATATCAGCCGTCCATTTGATGCAACCATTGTTCATCGTCGTATTTCTAATACGATGTTTTTGTATGCTAGACAGCGCTATCTTGAAAAGATTATCACAGAACAATTTTATGAGCAGGAAAAAAACAATAAACTGATGATTTCTGTCTTGTCTCATATTGTAGAATTTCGTAATGGAGAGAGCGGCTTACATGTCATACATGTCAATACCATTACAGAACTTTTGTTAAAATGTTTGGTTCGGCGCACAGACCGATATACTTTGTCCAAAGCAGATATCACCTTAATCAGCAATGCCTCATCGCTGCATGATATTGGTAAAATTTCCATTGCAGATACCATTTTAAATAAGCCCGGACGCCTGACACCAGAAGAGTTTGAGGTGATCAAAACCCATTCGGCAATCGGCTCTGAAATATTGTTGGAATTGCCATTGGAACAAAAGGAGTCGCCACTTGTCAAAGTAGCTGCTGAAATCTGTCGATGGCATCACGAAAGATATGATGGGAAAGGCTATCCAGATGGATTAAAAGGAGAAGAAATTCCCATTTCCGCCCAAGTCGTTGCTTTGGCAGACGTGTATGATGCTTTGACTAGTAAACGATGTTATAAGGATGCTTATTCCCATGAGGAAGCATTAAAGATGATTTTAGAAGGAAAATGCGGAGCCTTTAATCCAATTCTTTTAGAATGTCTACAAGAAATCGCAGATACGCTTGAAACGGAATTAAAAAATACTTCTTCTGAGCAAGAAACGAAAAATATTCAAGATATTAGAAACAAAATAGATTATGATAGGCTATTTTCTTATGAAAAATACACTTCTTTATCCCGCAAACAGCGAAATCTACAATTATTATATGTTGATTCATTGACCAATGTACACAACCGTCGCTATTATGATGAGCATTTTCAAGATATAGAGGATATTGAAGCCATTGTGGTAATAGATGTAGACAACTTTAAACATATCAATGATAGTTATGGACACGATGTAGGTGATATTGTCTTACAAAGAGTTGCCAAAGCGATTTTATCGTGTGTGAGAAAGACGGACGCAGTCATTCGCTATGGTGGCGATGAATTTGTGATTGTATTTCACACAATACCTGCAGATGTATTTAAGAAAAAGTTAGAAATCATTAGATCTTGTATTGATATGCTTGTCATAGAAGAGTATCCCAAAATACATGTGTCTGTCAGTGTAGGAGGGGCATATGGAATGGGAAAAATTAAGGAATTGTTTAAGGTTGCAGACAGCGTAATGTATGAGGCGAAAACTGTAAAAAATAAAGTAGCTATGCGTTTTTTAATCGAAGAAGAAAATAATATTTAGAAAGTGAGGAAATATGATGATGGATTTAAAAGATTGTTATACGAAATTTGGTGGTGATTACGACGAGGTATTAGGCAGATTACAGCGTGAACGGATAGTTGAAAAATTCGTTTATAAGTTTTTGGATGATAAGAGTTTTGAATTACTGGAAACATCTATAAAAAATGAGGATTATGGAGAGGCTCTTCGCGCTGTTCACACAATCAAGGGAATTTGTCAAAATCTTTCTTTTACCAAGTTATATGAAATCAGCAATCTTATGACAAAAACCTTAAAAGAAAACGATTATCAAAAAGCTGTTGATATGATGCCGCAATTAACAGATGATTATTATAAAATCATCCATACCGTCCAGGAATATAAACAATCCAAGGAGGGATAACATCTATGGACAGCAGTCAAAAAAAAAATCATACCACACGTTTTTTAATCTATAGTTTTATCGGACTTTTATTTTTTAGTATCATTGTTTTTATTTTACTGGGAATTTACATGAATCAAAAGAGCAAAAAGACCATTTATGAAGTTGGAGAAATCTATATGTCTGGAATGAATGAGCAGGTATCCAGACACTTTGAAAATGTTATGAAATTGCGTTTTGATCAGGTTGACAGCATTGTTTCTGTTGTTTCATCAGAAATCAATGACAAAGATAAATTATATGAGGAGTTAATTTATAGAACACAGGTTAGAAATTTTGATTATTTAGCACTTTGCTCTGATGATGGGCGTTTTGAAGCTCTTTATGGAAAACTGATACAACCGCTTAATCCATCTCCTTTTGTAGAAGCGCTGGTACAAGGGGAAAAAAGAGTTGCTGTAGGCGTTGATTCGGCTGGAAAAGAAGTGGTATTATTTGGCGTTGCAGCTGATTATCCCATGCAAAATGATGAAGAGTGTGTTGGACTTATAGCTGCTGTTCCCTTAGAATATGTCACTGACTTTCTTTCTTTAGAAGACAAAGGGCAACTGATGTATTATCACATTCTCCGACCAGATGGCAGTTTTGTGATCAGCAATTCCAATACAGAATTGTGGGGATTTTTTGATTCCGTGCAAAAACGCAATGATCCTGCAACACATAAGTCATCTATAGAAAAATCTGTCGAGGAATTTGGTGCAGCATTAGAAGCTGATGAGGAATATGCTACAACACTGAAAATAAATGATCAAGAACGACAAATTTATGGGATACCATTGCCCTATTCTGAATGGTATTTAGTCGCTGTTATGCCCTATGGTATCTTGGATAAAACGATAAATAGTTTGAGTACGCAACGTATAATGATGACATTATTGTCCTGTGCCTCTATTTTGGTTATTTTAACATTTATTTTCCTTCGCTATTTTTCCATCACTCGTTTTCAACTGCAAGAATTGGAAAAAGCACGACAGGAAGCAATTGAGGCAAATAAGGCAAAAAGTGAATTTTTGGCCAATATGAGTCATGATATCCGTACGCCAATGAACGCAATTGTGGGTATGACTGCAATTGCAACAACCCATATAAGCGATCAAGAACAGGTACAAAATTGTTTGCGAAAAATTACATTATCCAGTAAACATCTGTTAGGACTTATCAACGATATTTTGGATATGTCTAAAATTGAAAGTGGTAAATTGACCTTAACAACTGAACAAATTTTCTTAAAAGAAGTTGTAGAGGGAATTGTTAGCATTATTCAACCACAGGTCAAATCCAAAAAACAAAATTTTGATATACACGTTGAAAATATCTTGACAGAAAATGTATGGTGTGATGGTGTACGTTTAAATCAGGTTTTACTCAATCTCTTGTCAAATGCGACAAAATATACACCAGAAGGCGGTTCCATACGATTGTCTCTATTTGAAGAAAAATCTCCAAAAGGAGAGGATTATGTTCGAATTCATATTAATGTGAAGGACAACGGAATTGGTATGTCGCCGACCTTTTTGAAAAAGATCTATGAATCTTATAGTCGTGCCGATGGAGCTAGAATCAATAAAACAGAAGGCACCGGATTGGGTATGGCAATTACAAAATACATTGTAGATGCAATGGAAGGGACCATTGAAGTACAAAGTGAAGTTGGTAAAGGGACAGAATTCCATGTTATATTTGACTTTGAAAAAGCAACCCAAGTGGAAACAGATATGATTTTGCCATCTTGGAATATGTTGGTAGTTGATGACGACGAACTATTATGTCAAACCACCATCAATGCACTAAAATCCATCGGAATAGACGCTGACTGGACGTTGAGTGGCGAAAAAGCAATTGAGATGATAATTCAACATCACAAAAATAGAAACAGTTATCAAATCATTCTATTGGACTGGAAATTACCTGGTATGAATGGTCTTCAAGTTGCAAAAGAAATTCGCGCTAACCTAGGCAATGAAATACCTATTTTGTTGATTTCTGCATATGATTGGAGCGAATTTGAGACAGAAGCGCGGCAAGCGGGAATTAGTGGTTTTATTTCCAAACCGCTGTTTAAATCGACTTTATTTTATAGTTTACGAAAGTTTATGGGTATTGAAGAACTGCAAAATCAGGAATCAGAACAAGAGGTCGATTTATCTGGATGTCATATCCTACTTGCTGAGGATAATGAACTCAACTGGGAGGTTGCACAAGAACTATTGTCTGAATTGGGCGTAGAACTAGAATGGGCAGAAGATGGTCAAATATGTCTTGATAAGTTTAAAGAGTCCCCACAGGGATTTTATGATGTTATCTTAATGGATATTCGAATGCCACGTATGAACGGATATGAAGCTACACAAGCAATTCGTAAGCTCAGTCATCCAGATGCTTCATCAATTCCAATTATTGCTATGAGCGCAGATGCTTTTTCAGAAGATATCCAACGCTGTTTGGAATGTGGTATGAATGCCCATATTGCAAAACCGATTGATGTTTTAAAATTAACGCGCTTATTGAAAAAATACTTATTATAATATATCTACGGTGTTTCACTCTCTTTTTCAAGAGGAAACACCGTTTTTATATTCTTTTGTGATAGAACAAAAATTAGTTTCTCTAATAGCTACTATGAATCATAATGATACATTTATGAAAATAAGATTCATAAATAAAATGCTTACTATAATTTATTTATAAATAAAAACGATTTCTTATCATAATTGTGAATTTAATCAAAGAATGAATTGACAATTTGAGAAAGAATTCTTATAATAAAAATCATTATGAGATCAAAGTTCTGTAAAATAAGTATGAGAAGATAAAAGTAAAAATCAGTTTATCTAATTACATCATAAAAAGAGATTTCTGTTCATACTTTTAGAATAACTTGATATCAGCGCATTGTGTCAAAATAGAGGTTTTAAAACAGAATAAACTGCAAAGTGATGTTATTGATGTAAAGTAAGTTCTTGATTTTGGTACAATAAAGGCAATTTTCAACCTATTCAATAATTCAGATCATTGGTTTATCTTGCTGTCCGCTTCTGCTTGTTCATTGGTGCGGATATTTCTAGTATCCTTGATTATTTTTTATTATGAAGCAGCCAACTTTGTTGGCAATTTGCGGAATAACAAAAAATGTACATTTTATTCTTGTGCCAGCAGGTACTTTGCAGATTAATACTATTTTTTATTACAAGCCGCTGACAATAGTCAAACAAATGGGCGAGTAACAAAAAATATACCTTGTTTCTTGTGCCCACAGGCACACTTTCAATCAATACTATTTTTTATTGCAAGCTGCTGACAATAGTCAGACAAATGGGCGAGCAACAAAAAATATACCTTTTTTCTTGTGCCCGCAGGCACACTTTAAATCAATACTATTTTTTATAGTGTTAAAAGCCTATTTTACTACATAGGTTTATTTTTTTGAGGATACTTGTGTTTTCTTTTTAAAACGATTTTGCAAAAGAGCTGATAAGTTATAAATTTTCATTTTATTTTATAGTTCAAAAATCAGATAAAGGGGTAAATTTGATGGTTGAAAAACTAGAAGCAACAAACAAAAAGCACCATAAGCAAAGTATTAGCAGAAAACTAATAACAAAAATGGCAATTCTAATTACTGTTTTATTTGGGCTTAGCGTTATTATGGCAGGTTTTTTATCCAGCCGATCCTTAATAAAAGTCACAGATGAAAAATTAGTCTTTGCAGCGTATGAAAATGCGTATATTCTCTCTAATAATATAGAACATTCTTATTCGCAGACCGTCGGTTTTGCTGCAGCTTTGCGCAACGTTTCAGCATTGGCACCAGAAGAACAACGACAAGCAATCGATGACGCTTTGGCAGGAGTTTTGCAAAGAAATGATAAGTTTACAACAGCATTTGCATATTTTGAGCAAAATGCAATCGCCGATGCCCAAGGTAAAACCTATCAGGAAACGGGCAAAGATATTGCTTATGAAGCTGTGGTATATCCTAATGAAACCAATACAGGATTTGTATATGAAAAACATGAGGATGCCTTTGATAATTTTGAGAAAGAGTATTATCGCAAGATAAAATCTTCTGGCGAAGTTTATGTTATGGAGCCTTATGTTTATGAATTACAGGGCGAATCAATTATGATGATCAGCGTAATAGCACCTATTTATGATGTCTCTGGAAATTTTTTAGGGGTTGCTGGTTGTGATGTTGCGCTGGATGATTTGCAATCACAAAATTTTGCCAATGCAGGTTATTCATCCACTCATATGGTTTGTTTGGCAGAAGATAGTACCGTATTAGTGGATACTTCTAATAAAAACACCATCGGTCAATTGGCAGCAGACAGTGGTTATACACAGATTGCCGACCTCGCCAATGAAGTAAAAAGCATAAACCATAATACATCCGAAAAAAACGATAACAGTGTTTATGTGTTAAATTCAAAAATTGATAATTTTGTTACAGGTGGTCAAGGTCATTCCGTTACTGTACCAGTTAATTTAAAAAGTGGAAATTCTTGGAGTTTATATTTATCAATTTCCCAAAGTGAGTTTTATGAGCAGATTATTGAGGACACTTTATTTCTAACAGTAGTGGTAGGTATTTTTGGAGTTTTATTGTTGTTCATTATGTATTATAGTATCAAGAAGCAATTAAAACCAATTAGTCATATCACCGCTGGTGCAGAAAAACTAGAAGCAGGTGATTTGGAGATTCACATCGAAGTGGGTTCCGACGATGAATTGGGTCGTTTAGCTGAAAGTTTTAATGCTACAAGCGATATTTTAAATAATTATGTTGATGATATTTCTAAACAGCTTTCAGAGATGGCAAATAACAATATGAATATTACCATTTCTGAAGAATATATTGGAGATTTTATTCCAATTAAAACTTCTATTGAAAAAATTGCCGATTCTTTAAATCATACTCTTTATGAGATTACAAAAGCGGCAAATGAAGTGTCTGCCAATTCAAACACGGTATCTACAGGTGCTCAAATTTTATCTCAAGGTTCAACAGAACAGGCCGAAGCAATTGATCATTTAGCAGTTTCTATTGAAAATCTTTCCAATGATGTTACAAGCAATGCCCAAGAAGCAGAAGAGGCAAATATGACTGTAGGAAAAGTAAGTCAGTGGATTGAAACCAGCAATCAAGAAATGCAAAAGATGGTTTCAGCGATGAATGATATTAGATATACTTCAACAGAAATCAAAAAAATTATTAAAACCATTGAAGATATTGCTTTTCAAACGAATATTTTGGCACTCAATGCCTCTGTGGAAGCTGCAAGGGCCGGAGTATCTGGTAAAGGCTTTGCCGTTGTAGCCGATGAGGTACGCAATTTGGCAGCGAAAAGTGCAGAAGCTGCCAAGAGTACGGCTACATTAATTGGTTCTTCCATTCAGGCAGTACAAAATGGTATGACGATTGCTGATGAAACAGCAAAATCTCTTTTAAATGTTGTAGAAGGTGCAAAGGATGTTTCTGCTTTTGTAGAACGCATTAGCATCGCTTCAAAACATCAAAAAGATACATTAGAACACTTGACTACAGGTGTCAATCAAATTTCTAGCGTAGTACAGGCAAATTCAGAAACAGCTGAAGAAAGTGCGGCTGTGAGTGTAAAATTATTTCAACAAGCGAATACCCTGCGCGAACTGGTAGATGTTTTTGAACTAAAGAAAAAAGAATAGTGTTCATTCGCACAGAAAGTTTATGCTTTCTGTGCTTTTTTGTAAGAATAAAAAATAGTATTGATTAAGAAAGTGCCTGCGGGCACAGGAAAAAAGGTATA
>ERZ778516.2350-NODE-2350-length-12818-cov-4.200031_pt1 | contig 12818 bp, 16 predicted proteins | sample MGYA00510342_ERZ778516 | MGnify/ENA primary metagenome ERZ778516 (study PRJEB29527, sample SAMN07138961) | mouse gut metagenome | material: feces | host: mouse | place: China:Nanjing | collected 2016-01-25 ...
TTTTTCCATTCTTCAAAAGGTGGTATATGATTTTAAATAATCTGCTTTCCTGCATATTCATCACCTCTCCTATAAGATAATTTATAAACCTGTCAATAGAATGTCATGTTAAAGATATATTTTTTGGCATTTTGCAAAACACCAACAGAATTGGCTACTTTGTAATAGAAAATATTCTTTTTTGCTAGAAATTATTTCAAAAACTACTTGAATTGATTTCTTTAAAATGGTATCATTTATACAATTAGTAGGATAAATAGAGAGGTGATTGCTATGAAATGTCCTTATTGTGGTTATACAGAAAGTAAAGTAACCGATTCAAGACCTACCGAAGATGCACTGAAAATCCGTCGCCGTCGAGAATGTGCCAAATGCGGCGGACGATTTACAACTTATGAATTAGTAGAAAATACACCATTAATGGTCATTAAAAAAGATAAATCTCGCCAACCATTTGATCGAACAAAGTTGTTAAATGGTCTATTACGCGCCTGTGAAAAGCGCCCTGTATCCATTGAAACATTAGAAAATGTTGTGGATGAAATTGAATATCATTATGCGAATGTATTGACAAAGGAAATCAGTTCTCGAGAATTGGGAGAACAAGCTATGGAATATCTTAGAAAAATTGATGATGTCGCTTATGTTCGGTTTGTATCTGTCTATCGAGAATTTGCGGATATTGAATCTTTTTTAGAAGAGCTTCAAAAATTAGCGCAGGGGAAACAAGTGTAAACTTTGGTTTGTTTATGATGACAATGAAAAAATAAGATAATCAGAAAATCTGATTATCCTATTTTTCTTTGTAAATATCAATATTCTAACAGATCAATCGCTCAGATATTCACGTCAAAGATTGCAGTTACCTGCTCACCTTCTACTTTAAAATCTATTTCAAACCAAAAATTCAATTCTTCTTCAAAACTTGTCGGACGATAGGTTACAAACGAAGTATTATCATCTTTCAGTTCTATCTTTTCTAAACAGGATGTATTGAAATGGGCTACTACATATTTTTTATTATAATCTTCTTCCCACATGGTGAGTTGTTCGTCCAGCCATTCCCCAAATCCCAGACAAGCATTTTCTGGTGTTGGTTCTGCATTAGCCCAAGAAAGATTTGGTGGAATGATATAGACAAGTGTTGTATATTCTTTCTCTGCAATTGCGTCTATCATCAACTGAATCAATTTTGTCGCCTTTGCTTGAAACGCTTGTTTTATCATCTTACCCCTCCATTATAACGAACGCACTTTTTAAAAAAGTGCGTTTTCTCTTTATAAAATATTATTGTCTAACAATACACTTTACAGGGCAAGCGGCGGAACAAGCGCCACAATTTGTACATTTTTCATAATCGATGACCGCTTTGTTATTTTGTACTCGAATCGCATCAAATTGACAAATTTTTTCGCACTTTTTACATCCGATACAACCCAATTTACAAGCGGTACGGGTATATTTTCCCAAATCGCAATTGAAGCATTTCACAACAACTCTCTGGCTTTTTTTATGAGTACCAATGATTCCCTTTGGGCAGGCATCTTTACACATACCACAGCCAGTACAAAGTTCATGGTTTACCTTTGCAACTCCATCGACAATGGAAATTGCTCCATATTGACAGACATTTACACAATCCCCAAATCCAATACAGCCGTAATTACACTTCCCTTTTCCTTGATAATACAAATTACAAGCACTACAAGTGTGGATACCACTGTATTCAAATATATCGGAGGTATATTCATTGGACCCCTGACAGAGCACATCTGCCACAATAGGCTCAACTGCTTCAAATCCTTTTCCAAGAATGTTACTGATTTTGTGTGCTGCTTCTCCACCACCAGGAAGACAGAGATTGGTTTTTAAGTCATTATCTTCAAATAATTTATTGGCATAATCTTCACAGCCAGAGAATCCACAAGCGCCACAGTTTAGACCTGGCAGTGCCTCTTTGATTTGCTCTACTTTTTCATTGGTTTCTACGGCAAATACCTTGGAAAAGATAGACAATAATAATCCTGCAAAAATACCTAGTCCTGCAAAGATAAGTACTGGAATAATAATTTGATTCATAATTGCTTTTTCTCCTTATCCAAAAATACCTTCGACCATGCCGCCAAATCCCATAAATACGATAGAAACAATACTTGCAGCAATTAAAGTGGATGGAACCCCTTTAAACGTCTTTGGGATATCCGCAGCATCTACACGTTCACGAACTCCAGCAAACAAAATCAGTGCTAGAGTAAAGCCAAGCCCTGCTCCCAGTGCATTTACAATGGATTCTAAAAAGGTATATTCGCTTTCGATATTTAATAATGTCACACCCAATACAGCACAGTTGGTTGTAATCAATGGTAGATAAACGCCCAAAGCCTGATATAAGGATTTTACATATTTTTTTAAGATGATTTCAACCAACTGCACAAACAGCGCAATTACTAAAATAAAAGCCATTGTATTTAGATATTCTAAATGATTGGGTAACAATAAATACCGATAAATGGGATAGGTCATAGCAGAAGCCATCAACATGACAAAGATGACGGCACCACTCATACCAATTGCCGAATCCATTTTTTTAGAAACTCCTAAAAATGGACAAATTCCCATAAATTTACTCAGTACGAAGTTATCTACTAAAATGGCACTAAATAAAATTACTAGCATTTCTTTCATTTGACTTCTCCTGTTCCGATACAAACATCTTTGGAAGGGCATTCTGCACAACTAAAGCTCTCTTTTGGTTTTTGGTTCATGCGGTTCATAATGATATTCACTCCTGCAATGACAATACCAAATACAAAGAAGCCTCCTGCTGGAGTAATAAAGAATATCATTGGTTCATACCAATCTCCAAAAGAAATATTTAGCCAAGAACCACAACCCAAAATTTCACGAATGGAACTCATAATAAACAGTGCTAGGGTAAAGCCAAGACCCATACCCAAACCATCCAACGCAGAAGCTCCAATTCGATTTTTGCTGGCAAACATTTCAGCACGTCCTAAAATAATACAGTTTACTACAATCAAAGAAAGAAAAATACCAAGTGAATCATATAAATCGGATAGATATGCTTGTAAGATAAAACTAACAAATGTTACAAATCCGGCAATTACTACAATAAAGCAAGGAAGTCTTACTTCTTTTGGAATGATATTTTTAATCAGTGCAATTACCACATTGGAACACAGCAATACAAAAGTAGTTGCCAATCCCATACCCAAAGCGCTGGTCACGAGTGTTGTAGTTGCCAAAGTTGGACAAGTTCCCAGTAACATCACCAATACAGGATTTTCTTTTAACAGTCCCTTTGTAAAGACTTTTAAATGATTCATGCCAATACCTCCCCCTTCACTTTTTCAAATATCTCTAATGCAAAATTAACGCCATTTCTCAACGCTTTAGAAGAAATTGTTGCGCTAGTGATGGTATCAACATGATTCGCTGAATCACGAATACCCTGATAATTTTTTAAATATTCAGGGTTTTGGATTTTGGTACCCAATCCAGGTGTTTCCTGACAAGATATAATCAGTACAGTTTCGATGGTACCATCTTGAGAAAATCCAATCAATGCCTCAATCGGTTTGCTTTTTCCAGCATAACCCGCAGTTTGAATATGTAATGCAATTTGAGATTGATCTTCATTGGTATAGACGCCAAGCAAGTCTTTTTCTTCAGAAGTATAATCTACTTGAGATAGTCTTTTGCAATCTGCAAAAACCGTTGCAAATTCCTCTAACTCTTCATCAGATAATCCAGAACCCAAATTTGCAATACCTGTCATATGATAGGTAAAGGCAAGTAAAGCGGCAATAAAACAAGAAATCACAGTCAAGACCACTGTGGGCAGTACAATACTTTTCATATGATTCATTTTTCAAGCCCCCTTTTGCTGTTTTTGAATTCCAAATGGCTTTGATTTTGTGTATCGGTCAATCAATGGACAAACAATATTCATAAATAAAATGGCAAAGGAAGTACCTTCTGGATAATTTCCAAATACGCGGATACAAATGGTAATCAATCCGCAGCCAAATCCAAAGATAATTTTACCTTTTGTTGTCATTGGAGAAGTAGCGTAATCGGTTGCCATGAAAATAGCACCAATCATCAAACCACCTGCAAAAATTTGGTCAACTGGATTTTGCCCAAAGCAAAAAGCGAGCACGAAGACAGTTCCAATATATACCAGTGGAATGGTAGGACTGATCACACGGCGAACAACCAAATAAATTCCCCCCAGTAGTAAAGCCAATGCACTGGTCTCTCCCAAACAGCCTGGTACATTTCCCAAAAACAAATCCAAAGTGTTTGCAGATGCCATATCTGTTAGAGGTGTTGCGATAGAAACCACATCGACATCGCTCTTATAAAAGAATGGTGGCAACCAATTTGTCATGTGGGAAGCAAAGGAAACAAATAAAATAATTCTTCCAGTAATTGCTGGATTTGCAAAATTTTGCCCAATTCCTCCAAAGAGCTGCTTTACAATTACGATTGCAGCAAAACACCCAATGATAGCCACCCAAATTGGAATTGATACTGGTAGGTTAAAGGCTAAAAGCAATCCTGTAACCACCGCACTCCAATCTGAAATCGTATTATCGCGTTTCATCACCCTTCTGCTTGCATATTCAAATGCTACGCAAGAAATAACACAAACTGCCTCTACCAACAAAGCACGTAATCCAAAAAAAATCACACTCGCAATCAACGCTGGAATGAGCGCAATCACAACATCCCGCATAATCGTTGCAGTGGTTCGACTGCTTGAGATATGAGGGGAAGGTGTAACAATCAACTTTTCCATATCTATTTTAGTCCTTTCTCTATTTTACAGATGAATGTTTGCGGGCAAACGCTTTTGCCAGCTGATTCTTCTGTGCTAGCTGTCGTTTTGCCGGGCAGGTATAACTACAACATCCACAGTTGATACACAGGTTAATTTGCAACTCATTTAATTCTTCGGCATCTCGACGGTCATATGCTTTTTCAAGCATAGTAGGCATCAAATTCATTGGACACCCTGCAACACATCTGCCACACCGAATACAAGCTGTTGTTTTATATGGTTCAATCTCATTTTCGGAAAATGCTAAAATAGCATTGTTATTCTTAATGATAGGAGTTTGTAAATCACTGACTGCAATTCCCATCATAGGACCGCCCATCAATACTTTTTTGGGAGTTGTATTCATTTCACAATGATCCAAGATATCTTGAATAGGCGTTCCAATTGGAACAATCAAATTTTTAGGATGTTTAATCGCATCCCCATCCACTGTAATGCGCTTTAAGGTCAAAGGCATTCCGTTTTTTAATAAACTGCCAATGAATCCAACAGAAGAGACATTCATGACCAATACACCACAGTCAGCAGGTAATTTACCACTTGGAACAGCAATACCAGTTGTAGCATAGATAATGGACTTTTCTGCACCTTGCGGATAAAGTTGTTTTAACCTCACAACATGAAAATGAGGGAGATTTGCTGTTTTTTGATCCAACAATTCCAATGCTTTTGGTTTATTGGCTTCAATTCCAAAATAAACATCTGAAATATTTAAGTACTTGCAAACCGCCTCAATACCATCCAATACATTTTGCGTATTTTCTATACACTCGCGATAGTCCGCGGTGATAAAGGGTTCACATTCCGCAGCATTAATGACTAACTTTTGAATTCTATCAATATCTTTATAAGAGAGTTTGACATGAACCGGAAAACCAGCTCCGCCCAAACCAACCAATCCAGATTCGCGAACAACATCCACAAATGACTGATAGTCGTGAATTTGAGGTTTTTGAATTTCTGAAGAGACTTGATATTGATGGTCATTTGCAATGATAACCAGATGTGTTTTTACACCTGCTGCTGTCATATACTCATCAATTCTCTTTACCGTTCCAGAGCAACTTGAATGAATTGGAGCTGATAAAAATTGTTCACTTTCTCCTATTTTTTGTCCAACTGTTACCTGTTCGCCAACTTTGACAATGGGAGTACATGGAGCACCCATATGTTGAAGCATTGGAATACAGATTTCATCAATATCTTGAAACATGACAGATTCTGTATCTTCTGTATGCTTATGATGGGGAACCACAACACCCTTCAGTGAGCGATTGCTTTGCATAATTGCCATTTTTCCACCTATTTCTTTTTGATTTTATAACATAATACTGTATTATAATATCAATTTTCAGGATTGAAGTCAAGCAACGGAATTTTGTTGTATGCAGATTTTAAAGAATGTTTTTTGTAATCATGTAAATTTATAACAAATTATCTGTTGTATGATATATCTGTTTGTTTATATTAATAGATTATATTTATCTTTTCAGTTGTATTAATTGATTTTTCATTGAAATGATTTTGCTGTTTTCTGATTGATATAAGAGAAATCTTTTTAAAAAAACACATATAAAAACAGAGTCAATTATCTGTGATTGTTCACAAATGATTGTCTCTGCAATTTTGTATAACAGTTATCTGTAAACCTTTTTTAGTTATCTCTCTTAATTTTTAGCACATTCAGAAAGTTTTTCAACAGCAAGATCGGCATTAGGCTGAAAGTAAATATCCTTTCCATGATTACTTTCGTACATAAAATCTTTTAAAGGTTTACTGGTATATTTTGAAAAATCTCCATATATCGCAAATCTGACACCATAAGTAATAAATTTTTGTAGTATTTCTCCTGCCAAACAGGTACTTAAAATAAAGAAATCATCTATGATAGCCTCTTTATTGATGGCAATATTTGCGCATTCTGTTTCGTATTTTATGGTCATAATCAAATCTAATGCAGACTGAATATCTATAATCAGCAATTCATCGCTGTTTACAACTGCAACATTTATGTTATTTTTGTTCACAACTTCTATTTTCATTTTTACCTCCGTTGATTCTTATACAGTTTTGATGTCAGAAAATAAGTTTCTAATTTAATTGATAAATCATAAGCATTTTTTATTTCGGAAAATTATGTATCAAATACGCTACTACCTCGGAAAGAGCATGATTTTGATTGGAAACTGTAACAATATCTGCCTGCAATTTTACATCATCTGGAGCGTTTTCTACTGCAATTCCGCAATCGGCATACTGTAATAACTCCAAATCATTGTAATAATCGCCCATTGCACAGATAAATTTATCTTTGAGTCCCATCAATGCAATCAATTCGCGTAATGCTTGCCCCTTAGAACTCCCTTGTGGAAGCATTTCATAATAATATTGGCTGGAGTGAATCAATTTGATATTCTGATATTGTTGCAAATACTCACAAAACAAAGTAGCGTCTTTTGGCTCTACTGCAAATAAAACCTTAAACCAAGTGTCTGAACTGGATTTGATATCATCAGAATAATCAAGGTGTTCTCTTTCAATATGCCTTTGGATAATCCAATTATGAGAAGCGACAAAAACACCATTGCTGGATAAAATTTCAATTCCAATCTGTGGAAACTGCAACATAATATCATTTACATATTGCTTTACTTCAACAGGCAAAACACTATTCCAAATGATTTTTTCATACTTGTCATCATAAATAAGCGCACCATTATTTAGAATCACAGGGACATCGGGTTTTAGTTGGTGTTGATAAGATAGGTAAGAAGAAAGCGATCTTCCAGTTGCCACGGTAAAGATACCTCCAAGCTCTCTAAAGTGCTGTAAAGCAACTAAATTTTGTAAAGAAATGCTTTTATCTGGCAGCAATAAAGTATCATCCATATCTGAGACAAGCAGTATTTTAGATAACAATTTTTCCATATTTAACACACCTTATTCTGTTGCAATCGAATTTAAAAATGCCGTAAAATATGCGGGCAGTTCACTGTCAAATACCATTTGTTGTTTGGTATTTGGATGGATAAAACCAATTGTTTTTGCATGTAAACATTGCCCTTGTAGTTTAGAAATGACCTTTTTGGGTCCATAAACATCATCACCCGCGACGGGGTGTCCAATATATGCCATATGCACCCGAATTTGATGGGTGCGTCCTGTTTCTAATCGAAACTTTACATGTGTAAATTCGCCATAGCGCTGTAATACTTGATAATGTGTGGTCGCTTCTTTTGCATGGTGTGATGTGACACACATTTTTTTGCGATCAAGTTGATTTCTTCCAATGGGGGCATTGATCACACCACTGTCTTGTTTGACATTGCCATAAACAATCGCTTGATATTCACGCAAAAATGTATGTTGTTTGATTTGTTGCGCAAGACATTGATGAGAAATATCATTTTTTGCAACCATCAGCAAGCCAGATGTATTTTTGTCAATGCGGTGTACAATCCCTGGGCGAATGACCCCATTGATACCAGATAAAGAATGACCACAATGATACATGAGTGCGTTTACCAATGTATTTTCATAATTTCCGGGGGCGGGATGAACAACCATTCCTTTGGGTTTATTGACAATTAATAAGTCATCGTCCTCATATTGAATATCTAAGGGAATATTTTGGGCTACAATTTGATATTCGACGGGTGGTGGAATTGTAATTTTTACAACGTCATGTAATCTCAATTTATAATTTTTAGAGATGGTTTGTCCATTTACCAAAATATGTTGTTGCTCAATTAGATTTTGTAAATTGGTTCTGCTCTTTTGGGGAAATTGCAACGAAAGAAATTTATCTAAGCGAATCCCTACAAATTCCTCTAAAATATCAAATTGTCTTGTATTTTGTTCCATTGTTAATTACCTGTTTTGTTTTTACTTTTTGTATCCAAAAATATAAAGTAAATAATCAGCATAACGGTTCCAATCGAGACACAGCAATCAGCAAAATTAAAAACAGGGAAATCAAATAAAGTTAAATGCAAATAGTCAATTACATATCCCAGAGAAATACGATCGATTAAATTTCCCACTCCTCCGCCTAATACCAATGTAATACTCCAAATTAAAAATGGGTGTTTTATCTTTTGAAACAACAATAAAATCGCTAATACCAGCAAAACGATACCGGTGATACCGACTAAAAATAGTTTTTTTCCCTCTAAAATTCCAAAAGCAGCTCCCCTATTTTCCACATAAGTCAATTGAAACACATCCTCAATTACTGGAAATGTTTCGATACCCGAAAGATGTTCTACTGCCAATTGTTTTAAAAACTGATCAAGCCCAACCAAAATGGCAGCAATGAAAACAGAAATATAATTCAAATAAGCGGTTGTTTTTTTCATACTCATGATTCCTTTATTGTGACATTATCACGATGATAACATCATTTTGTGACCCTTTATTTATTGTTGTGCGTTCCAAACTGCAAATCTCCAAATTTTTCAGTATAATGTTCTTTGGGTCCTGTCGTCTTTTCAAAAGAACTTGTATTCTCTTTTTCTACCGATGTTTTTGTTTCCTTTTCTGAAGCAGCGTCCGGTTTTGCGCGATACTGTTCATTGACACCTTTCATTTCAGATTTATCATATTCCTTGGTTTCTTGTATTTTCATAGAAGCCATTCCTGGATATTCTTTTGGAATCATCTCAGTATTGGGGACAAAGGATTTAGAAGCATCCGATATGACTGTCTCCTGATTAATTACAACATTTTTTGCCTGTTCAATCGACTTTTTATCTTCACTTTTTTGCTCATATATCTTTTTATTAAGCTGTTTTACTTCTTCTTGAGAATTTTTTGGCTCCTCTAATTCTGGAAGTTTTTTAATCAAATCAATATGAGCGCGATAAATATCTAGCAATTGAGATTTAAAATTAGAAACTTCTCTTTGCAGACGCAACAGATTGGATTGTTCTTTATCTATCTGATATTTTGTAGAACGCACCACAGTTTCCACACTTTGTTTTGCTTCAGCAGTAATTTTTTCCGCCTCTACCTTTGTTTTTGCCAATAAATCTTTTGATACATTCTTTGCGTCAACCAACATCTTTTCTGATTCTGTTTTTGCCTCTTTTAACATCTTTTCTGATTGCAGTTTTGCATCAGAAGTAATGGCTTCAGACTTTTTGTTGGCTTCATTGAGTACCTGCTTACCCATTTTCTGAGCGCCCAATAAAGCTTCTCGAATACTTTCCTCATCTTTGCGATATTCTTCTACTTTTAGTGCCAAAACTTCCATTTTTTTTAAAAGGTCTGCTTTTTCCTCTTGTAAACTGTCAATATAATTTGCTATTTCTACTAAATAATTATGAACTTCTTCTTGACGATAGCCACGCATTCCAGTCTCAAATACTTTATTTTTAATATCTGCACTATTCACGATAATCTGGCTCCTTTCAGATAAATTGATGAATGAAAATAAAATAACGGTCTTTTTTTGTCTTATGAGATGATTCTGTCAATATAAATTTTCCATATCCCCTGACCGAAATAATATCTTTTGCTTTTAATTGTATGCTGGGTGAGAACTGTATCACATCATTTACAACAACCTTACCCGCTTGAATCAGTTCAACCGTTTTGGTTCTACTAAGTTTTGTAATCAACGACAAAATACAATCCAAGCGAAAAGATGCCACTGTTCCCGAAAGCTCTCGAAACTTTTGAACATATTCAATAGAGGGCGTTTGTTTGATAACAGCCTTTACGCCTACATGTCCAATTTTTTGAATCTGATTTACAATATAATCTACAATGGTCTGTTGCACAAATACATTGGCTAACCCCTGTTCAATGAGAATATCGCCAAGCATTTCTCTTTTGATTTGACAGGACATCAATGCACCCAAAAAATCCCGATGTGTCAGTTGGTCATTTTTTCGATATTGAAATTCCACAACCTTCAACGGAAACAACGGGATAATATCTTCAACATATTCTGGATAAACGCCCAACATCACTCGCTGAGCATCTGGATAACCACCATAATATTGAAAAGAAGTAAATTTTGTCTGCTGTAAAATTTCGGCTACTAATATTTTTTGATGGCTATCCAGAAACAACGAAAAATGAGGATAATTTTGATGTTCTGTCCGTTCTATCATGTTTTTGATGTTGGATTTAAAAAACTCATCTTTTTTATTCACTGTATTCATTTGGCACTATAACCCATTATGTTTTAGTTGTTCCATTAATTCGCCAGAAACATCTACATTATAAGGAGTAAAAATATATGTCTTTTGACCAACCTTTTTGACTGTACCATTGTTTGCATAGACAACTCCGCTTAAAAAATCCAATATGCGAAGACCCAATTCTTCTTTTGTACTTTCTAAATTTACAACGACAGTCTTGTTTGCATTTAAACAATCTGCAATACTGTGCAGTTCTTCAAATCTCTTTGGTATGACCAATACAACTTGAAGTTGTGTCCTAGCATGGATGTTGACCACTTTCCCGTTTTGAAAAGACTGTGATATATCCTGATACTCCAATTCCCTTTCCTTAATAGGTTCTTCCTCATCATTGTCATCATTCCCAGTTATCAAATCCGATTCATCTGGAAAGTCTTCATCTGGAGATATAAAAATTTCTTTAACCTTATCAAAAATACTCATTTACAAATCCTCCGATTGTTGATTATATTGTATTTCTGCTTCCAAATAATATTGTTCCCAATCGAACAATATTAGAATGGTATTTAATTGCCAATTTAAAATCGCTGGACATTCCCATAGAGAGTGTATCCATGATAATATTGTCCAATTGTTGTTGTTGTATTTGAAAAAAAAGTTGTTCCATCTGTGAGAAATAATACTCTGTACGGTCTTTAGGAGGAATACACATCAATCCTCTAATTTGAATGTTGGGCAGTTGTTGTAAAAGATATAATGCTTCTGGAAGCTGTTCGATAAAAAACCCTGATTTACTGGATTCCTTTCCAATATTCACCTGTAATAAAATATCTTGTTTTTGTTCAAGTTGTTTTGCAACTTTGTGGATTTCCTGTGCAAGCTTTATCGATGAAACCGATTCTATCATCGATACTTTTGGGAGAATGCTTTTGACTTTATTCGTCTGTAGGTGACCAATGAAGTGCACTTGTGCATTTTCTAACTGATAACTATCCCATTTTGAAAGACACTCTTGTACACGGTTTTCTCCTATTAGAGAAATCCCCGACTGAATTGCACGATTTACCAACTGAGCAGGGACTGTTTTTGTAACGGCCATAATCTGACAATCAGTTGGAGCGCGATGACTTTGTATAAGTGCTTGTTGTACATCATATTCAATCGCCTTAATATTCTCTATGAGCCAATTATCTGATTGGTTTATTGTCATATAAGTCAGTCCCTTCTAGGATAATTTCATCATATAGTTGTAAATAATCGTCTCTATCCTCTTTTGTTTCTATGCTGCAAATAATATAGTTGTCTGATTCATCTAAAATATTGATCTTTTTAAACTTCATCACCTGTCCCATACTGACATATACTCCGGGTTGGGAGATGGTTTGGGTCTTTGGCACAGGGGTGGTTTCAGGGCTTAGCTCTTCCTCAGAAGCAGCGCTTTCGTCCTCGACTTCTACTGTGATCTCTTTCATAAAAACAGCCTTTTTGGGTACCCTTAAAGCTTTTGTTGTATCAAATACAATCGATGGATCTTCTACGCGGAGATTGATAATATGTTCATTCATAATATTGCTGGAAAGCAAAATCACACTAAATTCATTATCTGGATATAAATCGATGGTTTGAATTTTGGCATTTACCTTGTAAGAAGATGTATTTGGAAAAACCAAAGAAACGGTATCTCCAGCTTCTAATCTGCTAGTATCCTTTGTGGGTACAAGTGCCAAAAAGTTCCACTCAGTAGTTGTAATGGTTTTGCCAATTTTAAAAAAAAAAAAATTGGGTTGTGTTTCATTTAAAAT
>ERZ778516.2358-NODE-2358-length-12788-cov-4.327967_pt1 | contig 12788 bp, 11 predicted proteins | sample MGYA00510342_ERZ778516 | MGnify/ENA primary metagenome ERZ778516 (study PRJEB29527, sample SAMN07138961) | mouse gut metagenome | material: feces | host: mouse | place: China:Nanjing | collected 2016-01-25 ...
GTTTTCTCGCTTCTTATATCCATTTTCTCATCCTGCTTATCTGCATACCGATCACTGCTATCACTATTTTTATATATGCCTTAAAACAAAAGAAAAAAGCACTTCTTATTGGTGCAGGCGTATTTTTTTGTTGCACTTTATTGGGCACAATTTTATTCACATTCAAGACACAACTGAATTATGAAAGAGTAATTGTTCTCGATCAACAAACAGCTACGATTACCGCAACCGTTACCGACTATCAAATGCGCCGAAACAACCGCTATACTTATTATCTTCAGGTAGAATCTGTCACCCTAGATAATCCTCTTGAAAAACCCTACCAAGATGACTTTGATCTGATTTTATATGCAACATATGGATTCGATGTCAATTTATATGATAAAATCACACTGCCTGTTTCCTTCTTTCTACCCGAAAATCACGATTTATTTGACAGTGTTCGATATCATCAGTCAAATCATATTTATCTATTGGCTTCCACTCAGGTCGAAGAAGTACAAATTGCCTCTCCCAAAGTCAAACCACTCCTTTACTATGCCAAAATGATCAACAATACGTTATCAGCAAACTTAGAAGCTCGTCTTTCACCACAGGGAGCTTCCTTGCTCAAAGGAATGATTTTAGGAAATCGCAATCACTTTGACTTTGATCTAAAACAGGATTATATCAATACTGGAACCATTCATTTATTGGCGATTTCTGGAATCCATTTGGCAATTCTCTCCGGATTATTGCTCAAGCTATGCAAACGATTTTCTCCTCTGATAAAACTACTGCTTATTTCTATACTCCTGATTGGTTTTATCATCATCAGTGGTCTGCAACTTTCTGCAATACGCAGTGGCATTATGCTCTTTTTGATACTTTTGGGAATGGTTTTTCGACGGCAGAGTGATGCTTTCAACTCCCTTTGTATTGCAGGTTTTCTAATTGTTTTGTTTAATGTTTATGCAATCATGGATATAGGCTTTATCATGTCATTTTTGGCAACTTTGGGCATCATCGTAGTGTATCCAGTCCTATATCAAAAAATCATCCTATATTTTCATATCACCAACCGCTTTGCCAATAAACTCATTGAGTCGGTTTGTGTTTCACTGTCCGCCAATCTATTTTTAATGCCCGTTTTTGTTTTGCAGTTTGGCGTACTCAGCATCATTTCTCCAATTGTCAATTTAATCATTGGATTGACTGTAACTCCTATCTTAATTTTAGGTTTTATCCTGACCATAATCAGTGGTATTCCAATCTTTGGGTTTATCTTTCAAATAGAAGATGCCCTAATTCAATTTCAAAATCATATCATCTCCTTCTTTGGAGATCTTCCATTTGCAACCATTGGATTAAACTTTACACCCTTACATGTTTGGTTGTGGATGAGCCTATTTTTATTGGCAATCGGTTTTATTTGGAGAAAACAGGGATTTTTAAAATTATCTGTTTTGTTCACGGTCGGATTGTTTGTCTTTCTTTATGGCTATTGTAAATTTGAACTTCATAACAGTGTGCAAATCCATATCGTTGGAGATGGAGGTCATTCCAGTATCTTATTTCTCTATGGAACACAAGCCACGGTAATTTCCCCTTCAGACGATGATTACATCGACAAATCTGTATTAAACTTTCTAAAGCAAAAGGGCATTCGCACCATTGACAATTTATTTTTAACCAGTTCTCGATTTACAGCATATGATGACACCATCGCTTTAATCCACAATCTTCCAGTGCAGAATATTTTATATCACAAAAACAATGGATGTCATTTTATTTTGGAGGAAACTTCCTCAGGATATTATAAAAATCTCATTCCTATCAGTGACAATTTTGAAGCCTTAACGGTTGGCTCATTCTTGACAATTTCCACTGATTATTCCAATCAGGCACTCAATCTCACCGTTTCTTGTTATGATATCCCCATCTTCATCGGTACGCAAACCGCTGCAAAGAAAACAAATAGTCTGATTACTTTTTTGCGCGGAACGGTTACACAGCCAGCAAACCATGAAACTGTTTCTATTTTGTTGGAAAAACCTTATTATCGCCAAGAAATTCCAGAAGGTTATTTATATAGTTATCAAAATCATTTGGAATTTCGCATCAAAAAAGACCATCAAGTTACCTTGATTGAATAGGAGTATTTTGATTATGGCAGTATTAACCGATGAAGCACTCAACAAAAAGATTCAGGCAAAAGAGATTTATCAAGTTTATTTTTTATATGGTGAAGAGTCTTATTTAATGCAAAATACCATCAACTTGATAAACAAGACGTTGATTCCCCCTGATTTTTTGGAATTTAATTATCATCTTTTTGATGGTGAAACAATGACATTAAATCAATTAGAAACCGCTTATGAAGCGCTTCCCATGATGGCACAACGCAAATGGATATTGGTGAAGGATTGGAATTTAGAAAAATTGCCAAAGCATGACTTTGACAAATTTCTATCACTACTCAAAGATCCGAACCCCAGCACTGTACTGATTTTATATTATCCCAATCTATCCATTGATCCTCAAAAAAGCAATCGATTTAAAAAAGGGTTGGAGCTGATTCATTCTATTGGCGTTTCGTGTAAATTTGCTCCAAAAAGCAAAGCAGTATTAAAAAAAGCAATTGCAACGCGTTGCTCTAGGCAAAAAACACCCATCTCTTTAGAAGTTTGCGAGATGATCATTGATTTATGTGGTACCAATCTAACCATTTTAAATCATGAAGTGGATAAACTCATCTATTTTTCAGATGGAGAACCCATTACCGAACAAACTGTTAGACAATTATCCACCCCCTCTGTTCAGAGTACTGCATTTGATCTTTCCAATGCCATCTTAAAACAACAATATCAAACGGCATTTTCCATTTTAGACCAATTATTCTATCTGCGTATTGAACCCATTATGATCATTGGCGCATTGACCATGTCCTTTGTTGATTTATATCGGGTCAAAGCCGCACAAGATGTTGGAGTCTCTGCCAAACAGGTCATACAAGATTTTCAATATCGTTCTGAATATCGGGTCAATAAAATTTATCAAAATCTTCACGTCTTTTCCATGGAACAAATTCACAACTGTATCCGCAGTTTGGAACAGGCAGATAGATTGCTCAAATCCTCTAAAATGGATGCGCGCATTGTTTTAGAGCAGATGTTATGTCAAATGCTTTTTACCAAGCATTCACTTCCCTCTAAAGATGGTGGGATGAATTCGTAAAAACGACATATTGGCATATACTAAAATCTATGATATCATATATTCAGTGGCAACTGCCAAAAAAGTTTAAAAAACAAGGATTTTACACAATTATGATTCATATCAAACAAGCAATTATTGTAGAAGGAAAATATGATAAAATCAAATTAGAAAGTTTTTTGGATGCGCTGATTATTCCCACAAACGGATTTCGTATCTTTAAAGATAAAGAGACTTGTCATCTGATTCGCGCGCTTGCCGATACAGTGGGGCTTTTAATCATCACAGACTCAGATACAGCGGGATTTAAAATCCGTGGTTATCTTCGTTCTATCACCAAAAACTCACCAAATGTGCAAAATATTTATATCCCTCAAATCGCCGGAAAGGAAAAGCGCAAATCCCATCCATCGAAAGAGGGAACTTTGGGTGTGGAAGGGCTAGACATCACACTACTCAAACAAATACTTTCCAGTCAAATGATATCATATTCTTCTGATACACCAAAAAAACCAATTACCAAGATGGACTTTTATCAAGATGGGCTTACTGGAACCAGTTACAGCGCCCAAAAGAGAAGTCTACTATGCAACAAATTAAATCTCCCACAATATCTGTCAGCAAATGCGATGCTCGCTGTATTAAATGCCATGCTCACTTATGAAGAATACCAGCAGCTTGTACATTCTTTGGAAAAAACATAACCCAAAAGGAGGTTTTATGGAATTTTCTAGTATTACATTTTTACTTATTTTTCTGCCTACTGTTATTCTTACTTACTTTGTTTCACCAAAGCGTTTTAGAAATATTGTTTTATTGATTTTTTCTTTTATTTTCTACGCTTGGACAGATTTGTTTTACCTTCCCATACTGATTGTAACAATCCTGTTGGATTATTGTTCGGGTCGCTTAATCTTTACATTGCAAAAGAAAAAAAACACTCGAAATATTGTCTTTATTGCTACGCTTTTCATTCATCTATTGATTTTGTTACAGTTTAAATATCAGTTGCTTCCACTCCATAAAATTTGTAAATCTGTGAATGTATTGTCCATTCAAAATTTGATTCCAATTGGCATTTCTATCTATTCTCTACAGGGGCTTTCCTATATCATTGACCTATATCTCAACAAAATCAAAGTGCAAAAAAATATCATTCATCTGGCAACTTATATCTCATTTTTCCCACAGCTTATTTGTGGTCCTATTGTACGATACAGCGATATGGGGAATGAATTAGAATCCAGAGAAGAAAACTACAATAAAATTTCAAAAGGATATAGTCTATTCATTCGAGGACTTGCAAAAAAAATCTTTCTTGCCGATAATATGTTGCTGTTTTGGTGGGATATACAGGAAATCGATACACAATCACTTCCCATTTTAACCGCATGGATTGGAATTTTGGCATTTTCCTTTGCCGTTTATTTTTATCTGAGTGGATATTCTGAAATGGCACGTGGAATCGGAAAAATTTTTGGGTTTGAACTTCCCATCAACTTCAACTATCCTTATATTGCAAAGAGTGTTTCTGAATTCTGGCGACGCTGGAACACCACGTTAACGGTTTGGTGCAAAACATATATCTTTACCGCTTTTGGAAAAAATAAAGGCTCTTTCTTTCTTATCACCCTAAAGCTATTGGGGTTATGGGTTTTGACAGGACTCTGGTATGGACATTCCCTCAACTTTGTACTCTGGGGTTTATTTTTAGGAATCATTATCATTTTTGAAAAAATCTTTTGGGGAGGTCTTTTTAGTCGTTTTCCCAGTATTTTGCAAAAATTATATACCAGAATTATCACGCTACTTGCCTGGGTTATCTTTGCCATTCCAGATATCCATCAAATTCCAAAATATTTACAAGCAATGTTTAGTGGAAAATGGGTTGACAATCAGACCATCTATTTGACCCAAAAATATATTCTTTTATTTGTAATTTGCTTTTTATGTTGTTCCAACTTCTGGTATATTCTATCACTCAAATACGAGCATAAGCGTCCAAAGCTCACCCAATGGACTCAAGTTATTTTAGAATGTATTTTAACCATTGTATGTCTTATTTATATCATCTCTGGACAGGTTCCCCTCACCAACTTTTTTGTTCGCTTTTAACTGTTAGAAAGGATTTATTCTGTGAGTTTTTTCAAACGAAAACATGACCAAACCCGACTAAAAAAACCATTTCAAATCAAAATTATTCCCAGCATTGTATTTTGTATTTGTGTCCTAACAATTAGTATGTTTGCTTTGTTTTCCTCCAAACAAAGCGTTCAAGTAACCTCAACAGCCATTGAACTTTCTCTTGCTAATCTTTTAAACGGTCAGTTATCTGTACAAATAGAACAATATTTACAAACACATATTCCATTGCACAAACCCAGTCTATTTTTAAATAATCATCTTCAAGTGGTACTGGGAAATCGACAAATCAATCAAGTATTTATTCTAAAGGATAAAATGATAGAATCTGTTTATCCAAATTCCACTGCAATTTCACAGCAAAACAGCAATCAAATCAATCGCTTTATCTCTCATTATGAAAATCAAATCCCTTGTTATCTAGGTTTGATACCCACAGCCGCGGAAATCTATAAAGATGAACTCCCAACGCAGGAAGATTTTAATCAACAAAAATTTATTTTAGATATTTATAGCGATTTTCCAATTTCTTCTGTTGTTGACCTACACAGTAGCCTTTCTTCTTCAAAATCCAACAAACTGTTTTACAACACAGATTCTCATTGGACTTCTTCTGGTGCTTATGCCGGATATACCGCAATCGCAAAATCGTTGGGTGAAACACCCTATCCAGAAGAAACATTTAATATCGAACATGCCTCTTATGATTACTATGGAAATCTATATCAAAAGACCATGATCAAAATTCCCATCTCTGATGGCATTGACATCTATCACTTTTCTCGAGAAAGCCCCATTATCGAAGTGGAAAAATGGCTTCAAGGAGATGTCGAAAAATTCTCTTCTATTTTATTTAGAAATTTTTTAACCACCCAAGAACAACAATATGTCTTTTTGGGGAAACCTTATAGTATTGCCAATATTCAAACCAATTTGACAAATGGAAAAAAACTATTACTCTTTAAAGATAGTTTTGCCGACCCATTGATGCAATTTATTCCTCTACACTACGAAACAACCACTCTAGTTGATTTAGATTTAGCCAACAAAACAGAATTGCAAAATCTTAGATTATCTGACTATTCTGCTATTTTGTTTTTATATGATATAAATACATTTTTAACTGACAGTTATATTTCTGCAAAACTGGAATTTTTATTTCCATCCCAATAAAGGAAAGGTATAATCATTATGAAATCTTTTAAACGAACTTCTTTTTTCAAATTTATCGCCATCTGTGCTATATTGGGTACCTGCTTATCCAGTTGTCGCAAGGTATCTCCTCAGGATGTTTCTCAACCACAAGAAAACAGTTCTTCTTCTCAAAGTGCAAGTCAAAGTGTTTCTGACACAGAATCTCAAAGTGAAATGAACACTGATATACGGGAGACAGGAGCTTTTAACCCATATAGTGGCTTATATGACCTACCAGAAGACAAAATCAATACTCGTCCAATCGCCTGTATGATTAACAATCACCCCAGCGCCTGGCCTCAGAACTCTATTTCTAACGCGGATATCATTTATGAACTTCCTGTAGAAGGAGGTCTTACTCGTCTTATGGCTATTTACGCAGATTATACAAAAGCAGAAAAATTTGGTTCTATCCGCTCCGCTCGACATGATTTTGTCGAATTAGCACGACCATTTAATGCCATCTTTATTCATTGGGGAGGCAGTACCTTTGGTTATGACTCTATTCGACAAAATGGCATTGATGGCATTGACGGTATGAAATATGGACAAACTTACTTCTATACAGATAAAAACCTCAATCGCAGTATTGAACATTGTCGCTTTACCAATCCAGAAGAAATCAGTCAAGCCATCTCTGCACTCAGTATCAATACCCAAGGTCAAGCCACTCCAAGTTATCAGTTCCACCAAGGTGAAGACCCCATCTCTTTCCCCAGTACCGATGCCACTTCGGTTAAAATTCCATTTTCTGGAGATATCACCATTCTATATGAGTACAATACAGAACAACAAAAATATGAAAAATCAGAATATGGTAAAAAAACGCTGGATGGCAATACCAACGAACCTGTTTTGATTGAAAATGTCTTTATTCTCTTTACCTCTGTTCAGGTTATGGCAAATGGAGAACACAAAGATATCAATTTGCAAAATGGCTCAGGTTATTACCTCACCCGCGGCACTCGAACTTCTATTCAGTGGACCAAGGGCAATTCATCAGACCCCATCAAATACTATTTGGACAACGGCGAAGAACTATCTGTCAATCCCGGAAATAGTTGGGTATTATTTGCACCAAATTCCCTCAATGATAGGGTACAATTTTCATGAATATCAAAAAGGCTGCTTTTTGCTATGTGTTATCCATCATTATGGTGCTGTTTACCTCCTGCCAAGTAATGTCTTCTACCAAATCCATTGATTTTTTTGCCATGGACACGGTGATTTCTTTAAAAATATCGGGCAAACAGGCAGACACAGCATTGACACAGACAAAAAAAGAAATTAAAAGGCTTGAAGGCATTTTTTCCAACACCATAGAACATAGCGATATTTCCATGATCAATCAAAATTTTCAAGCGGATTTTGAAACTATCCACCCAGAAACCAAAGAAATTTTACAGCTATCCAACCACTTATCGGAGGAAACCAACGGTTGTTTTGATATCACCTTGGGAAATTTTGTCAAACTTTGGGGATTTACAGAGGAAACCAAACGAGTTCCATCCCCGATAGAGCTACAACAAGCCCAACAACATGTTGGCAATGCTCACTTAAAACTAGCCGATGGCATTCTGCTTGAACAACAGATACAATTGGATTTGGGTGCCATTGCCAAAGGCTACATCACCGATCAAGCGGTAAACCTGCTACAACAATATGATATTGACAGCGCAATCTTATCGATTGGAGGCAATGTTTCTGTCATTGGAAATCAGCAACAACCCTTTCAGGTGGGAATTGCCAACCCAATGCAACCCGATACGCTGATTGGCTCGATATCTGTATCCAACTGTGCCATTGTCACTTCTGGAGATTATCAAAGATATTTTGAACAAGACGGCATTCGATACCATCATATCCTTGACCCCAAAACCGGTTATCCCGCCAATCAGGGATTATCCAGTGTTACTGTGATCTGCGAATCTGCTGCACTGGCAGATGCCTATGCCACTGCATTATTTGTGATGGGATTGGATACTGGAATACAGTTTGTAGAAAATCACCCAGAAATCGAAGCCATCTTTGTTACAAAAGAAGGGCAAGTCAAGTGCAGTACAGGTATTGATTCCCAATTTACTCCGCATTCCAATGTACAAGTGATATCATAATATGAAAAGAGTTTTATTTCCAAAAAAGTTAAAAAGAGGAGATTTTTTCATTATCTCAATCATTCTGCTGTTATCATTTGGTATCCTCCTTCATTCTTTTGAACAAAAAGATTTTCAACAAAACACTTGTATCATTATGAAAAATGATGTTATAATAAAAAAAATAAATCTTTCTCAAAATCAATCCCAAACCATTCAAATCGATGGTAAATATCAAAATTTACTGGAAATTCAAGATGGAAGCGTACGTGTGAAAAGTTCCAGTTGTCCCAATCAAGTTTGTGTGCATTCTGGTTGGATTTCTAAAAGCGGGCAAACGATTGCCTGTTTACCCAATCAAGTGCTCATTCGCTTGAGTGGCGAAACCTCAGAGGAGGTCGATATCATTGCAAAGTAAAACACTTCCTCGTGTCCGTCAAATTTGTTTATGTGGCATTCTCATCGCTTTGGGATTTGCATTTTCTTATCTGGAACACTTGATTCCATTACAGTGGTTGATTCCCATTCCAGGAGTCAAATTGGGTCTTGCCAACCTTGTAAGCCTCTTTGCTGTTTACTCTTTAAACATTTGGCAATCCGTTGGGATTGTCTTTGGACGCTGTATGATGCAAGCCATCTTATTTGGAACAATTAGTTCCTTTTTATTTAGTATCACTGGTGGTATTTTGGCATACTTTATGATGTATTTTTTACATCGCGTCTTTACAGAGCAAGTATCCATATTTGGCATTAGCATTGCTGGAGCGGCACTTCATCATATTGGACAAATTTGTTGTGCTGTTTTTTACTTTCATTCTACTGCTTTCATTCCCTATCTGGGATATTTACTTTTACTTTCTATTCCAATTGGTTTTCTCACAGGTCTGATTGGATCCACGGTTATTTTTAGAATCATAGATTATCGAACATAAATCATAAGTGATTTAAGATGAAATAAAGGGGTGTTTTTATGTCAAAAAAAATTGGTATTCTAACAAGTGGTGGAGATTGTCCGGGATTGAACGCCGTTATTCGAGGAGTGGCAAAAGCCTCCTATGAAATGATGAACGATGTAGAAATCATTGGTATCATTGACGGTTATCGCGGATTAATCGAAGGTGAATACAAAGTTATGAAGCAATCCGACTTTTCTGGTATCTTAACCTTAGGCGGCACTATTTTGGGAACTTCCAGACAACCATTTAAACAAATGCGCGTGATTGGAGAAGACAACATTGACAAGGTCAAAAATATGAAAGAAAATTACAAAAAAATGGGGCTGGACTGTCTCTTGATTTTGGGAGGAAACGGCACCCATAAAACCGCAGCACTGTTATCTGAAGAAGGTCTTAATGTCATTGGACTTCCAAAAACCATTGACAACGATTTATATGGAACCGATGTTACCTTTGGATTCCATTCTGCACTGAATATTGCCACAGATGCCATTGATAAACTTCACACCACTGCTGCAAGTCATGGAAGAGTTATCGTTGTGGAATTAATGGGCAATAAAACTGGTTGGCTAACATTGTCCGCCGGTATTGCAGGTGGTGCTGATGTCATCTTACTTCCAGAAATTCCATTTGATATGGACAAGGTAGCAAAAGCAGTCAAAAAACGTGCACAAAGCGGCAAAGCATTTTCTATCATTGCAGTTGCAGAAGGAGCCCTTGATAAAGAAGAAGCAAAAATGAAGCGAAAAGAACGTCTAAGATTGCGTGCAGAAGCGGGATATAAGACCATTTCTGATAAATTGGCAACTTATATTGAAAAAGAAACCGGATGTGAAACACGTGTAGTTGTACCAGGACACCTTCAAAGAGGTGGAAATCCTTCTGCTTATGATCGCGTACTTTCTACACAATTTGGAGCATATGCTGCAAAATTAATCAAACAAAATACATTTGGTGTTACAGTCGCAATGGTAAAAGGTGTTATTACGCAAAATCCGCTTTCTGAAATTGCAGGCAAAGCCAAACTGGTATCTCCAGACGACCAAATGATACAGGTTGCTAAAACCATGGGAGTTTCTTTTGGAGATTAGTTGTATCTCATTGGTCCAAATAATAAAAATTTTTCTTTTAGATAATAAAATGATATCTTATTGAATAAACAAGGAAAAACAGATAGATGATTAAAATATTCGTCTATCTGTTTTTTTGTATATCCTCATTTGTACAATACCCTATCATATACTTTATTTGGTTATCTATAATCATGTATCAAATGCAAGGTATAAACTAATTTATTTACTTAAAAAAGAGGGAATTCAATGGATTGACCCAATTAGTTCAATGGAGCAATCAAACATATTGAACCGATAAAATCTCTTATAAACCCGTTGCACAAATTGCCTGTTGTTTAACCTATCATTTTCCTATCCTACAGGAATATCACTATCAAAATACATTTGGTGTAAACGATTGACATTCGTTACTTTTAAATTGTAAATGGCAAATGTAAAAGTCATTGGTATGGCAATAAAATTCGGTTATGAATCTTTAAAAGCATTTAGGCAAACTCTCAAAAAATTTAGTTATAAAGAGAATGCAACAACTGAATGCGATAAGTCATCCAGCCGTTTACAATTTATATAGGAAAAGATGGATTCTATTTTAGGATATATTCACAAAAAAGAAGCTGATATTTTTACCATAGAAATCCAACAAAATTTACATATTCTATTGAAATTTTAAAAAGAATATGTTATTCTTTTTAAAAAGAACGATGTAAACGATTACATAAAAGGAGATATCATTATGAATGTAACTATTTGGAACGAAAATATAGACGAAACCAATCAAGTCGAAAAAGTACTTGAAGTACACCCACACGGTATTCACAACACCGTCAAAGACATCATTGCTGAATTGGGAGATGATGTTCACATTACAACTGCCACACTACAAGAAGAACAGATTGGTTTGCCTGATGAAGTATTAAATCAAACAGATGTCTTAATTTGGTGGTCACACAAAGGTCATGACCAAGTGCCTGATGAAATTGTAGCAAAAATTCATCACCGTGTATTGGCGGGAATGGGATTAATTTTATTACATTCCTCTCATTACTCCAAATTGTTAAAGACTATTCTAGGAACCACTGGAGATTTACAATGGCGCGATGATACTTATGAAAGAATTTTCTGTGTCAATCCAACCCATCCCATTGCTCAGGGTATTCCAGAAAACTTTGAATTGGGTGTAGAAGAATGTTATACAGAATACTTTGATATTCCTAAACCAGACGATGTTATTTTCTTGGGCTGGTTTGATATCGGAAATGTGTTCCGCAGTGGCTGCACTTGGACAAGAGGTTATGGAAAAATATTCTATTTCCAACCAGGACATGAAACCAATCACTCTTTCTTCCATCCACATGTTCGCCAAATTATTAAAAATGGCTGCAAATGGGTATGTCCAACTGCATACAAAGAAAACTTTGGTGCCCCTCATATTGATGTGACTTTAGAAGAAATCAGAAAAGCAAACCAATAAAAAAGTTCTACTTCTTGTGTTGCCAACTATAAAGACTGTATAAACAAGTATATATGTCGAATAAAAACCAAAAAGGACACAGAGATGAGTCCTTTTTGATTATCAGGAGATTATCCATATGAAAAAGTTGATGGCATTTGTTTTGGCATTGGTCTATCTGATAGGTATGGTCGGTTGCAGCAAATCGATGCACTACATAATAGAGAACGAGCCAAATATAACAGGCATTGTGAAAGAAGTTCATCATAACTACATACTCATTTACATGGAAACAGATGGTTATCCTCATGGAGCAGACTGTACCGTTTCTTTGAATGTAGAAAACAAAGACAGTATGACCCATTTCAGTGTTGGCGATGAAGTCACTATATATTATGATGGTACCATTGCAGAGAGTGATCCATTACAGATCAATACAGTATATGCTATTACATTAAAAACGCCTACAGAATAAAGGTACAAAAGCCTTTCATCGATAGCAGTGGAGTTCTGAATAAATACATCTATATTCACTTTTTTCAACTGGACTCTAAGAACATAAAGAAAAATTAGAAATAAAAAAATTGCCGTAATGATTACGGCAATTTTTTATGATAGAGCAACTAACATTATCAGCGATTCATAGAATCAAAAAAATAATCTTTAATCGAGATTATCATTGTGC
>ERZ778516.2361-NODE-2361-length-12767-cov-5.040434_pt1 | contig 12767 bp, 12 predicted proteins | sample MGYA00510342_ERZ778516 | MGnify/ENA primary metagenome ERZ778516 (study PRJEB29527, sample SAMN07138961) | mouse gut metagenome | material: feces | host: mouse | place: China:Nanjing | collected 2016-01-25 ...
AGTATTGATTAAGAAAGTGCCTGCGGGCACAAGAAAAAAGGTATATTTTTTGTTACTCGCTAATACGCCTGACTAATGTCAGCGGCTCGTAATAAAAAATAGTATTGATTAAGAAAGTGCCTGCGGGCACAAGAAAAAAGGTATATTTTTGGTTGTTCCATAATCAAAAATAGTATCTAAACAACAATCAAACAGGTTGGATCAAAATCGATCCAACCTGTTTTGATTGTCAAACAAAACTTGTAAGATAAACCCAGTTGTAGTAAAATAGGATTACATAAAAGAAAGGTGGTTTTTAATATGACTACAAGAGAAGATAGAATCATTGATAAACAGCAACATATGGCAGGCGGAAAAGGTTATGTCTGCATTGATCATCTGTTAAATGAACAACAACTCGACAACAAGTGTGGACTATTTGCACAGGTAACCATTGCGGCAGGGGATAGTTTGGGCTATCACGAACATCATCAGGAAACAGAGACTTATTATATTATTTCTGGTCAAGGCAACTATCAGGACAATGATCAAGTATACCCAGTAAAAGCAGGAGATGTTGTGTTCTGTAAAGATGGAGACGGTCATGGAATTGAAAATTCTGGAAATGAAGACTTGGTATTTATGGCGCTGATCATCAAAAAATAAATCGCTATTGTCTCTTACAAACAATCATTGCACATTTGTCCCAGTATTCGGTGATAACAGTACCCATGTTATCAAAGAAAAAAAGTAAACACAAACATATTCTCACAACTTTTTGCATAGAAATCAAAAAAATACAAGAGAGGAAATGAAAATTAAATGTCAAATCCAATTGTAACAATTGAAATGGAAAACCAAAACACGATCAAAATAGAATTATATCCCGATATTGCCCCAAATACTGTTTATAACTTTATTTCCCTAGTAAAACAGGGATTCTATGATGGTGTTATCTTTCACCGAGTGATTCCAAACTTTATGATACAAGGTGGCGACCCCGATGGTACTGGCATGGGTGGTCCTGACTATGAAATCAAAGGAGAGTTTCAGTCTAATGGATTTGATAATCCATTAAAACACACCACTGGTGTTATCTCTATGGCTCGCTCCATGATGCCTGACAGCGCTGGTTCTCAATTTTTTATTATGGTGGAGGATGCTCCCCATTTAGATGGAGAATATGCCGCTTTTGGAAAGGTGACTGAAGGTATGGAAGAAGTCTATAGAATCGTTTTGGAAAAACGAGATGCCATGGATAAACCTTACCAAGCGCAAACAATGAAAAAAGTAACCGTTGATACACAGGGTGTGGACTATCCAGAACCAGAAAAGATAAGCGAATAAATCGACCAAGGCAGGTTTAAAAAACATTTAAAAATAAATCCGAGGAACATCAAAAAGATGAACCTCGGATTTTATTGATTGCTTTTTTATTATAGTTTTACGATATCAGTAGCTCTGTACTATTACTCAGTCCAAGCACCTGAAGCATTTACTTGATAACCATCTGGTGTTGTAGTGTCTTCCCACATTGCTCCATTATCGCCCAAATAGTACCACTTTCCATTGATATCATTCCAACCAGTCAACATGGTTCCCTGTTCATTTAAGTAATACCATTTACCATCGACAAACTGCCAACCAGTTGCCATAGAGCCATCAGCATTCAAATAGTACCAACTAGATGAAACAGATACCCAGCCTGTCTGCATGGTTCCCTGTTCATTTAAGTAATACCATTTACCATTGATAAGCTGCCAACCAGTTGCCATAGAGCCATCAGCGTTTAGATAATACCAACCAGATGGAACAGATACCCATCCTGTCTGCATATATCCCAAATTGTCAAAATGATACCACTTGCCGTCTACTTCTGCCCATTCATTTATTGGATAACTTCCATCTTTTCTTTCAAGCCACCAACCTTTTTCATTTTGTTTCCAAGTACCATTTTCATCACCTTGATTTGGGTCGGTTGTGGTATTTCCAATATCTCCCCAAACCGGAGGAATAAAACTCTCTTGCTCTTTCATAGAAATACGACAGAGTGTACCATCAAGAGTAATAAAATAGTAATAGTCATTCAATGTTGCTGCATCACGCACATCTAAATCACCAACAGAATAATCTGCACTTTCCCATTTATCCTTAGAAACCTGATAGGTAATTGTATCGCCATAACCTTCCATCTGTAAATCTGTAAAGACCAATTTATCTTGATATGCCACTTCAGAAGAAAGTATCATCTGATTCATAGCATTTTCATCTTTACAATCAATTGATTTGCCTTTTGTCCACTTTGTTCCATCAAACAGGTATACTTCTGCAACTGTATTAAATGCTGGATATTCCACTCCAGTCATTTGTGGATGAACCAAAACCAACTTATCCCCAACGGTTTGGAATGCAATCGGACGACCATAGTTTAACATTTCATCAAAATTCTCTGGAACAGGTTCATTTTGCACATCACCTGTTTTTAAATCAAAGGAAACGATACCAGTGCCATCCATTGCATAATTTGCTGCATAAATATATAATTTGTCCTGATAAACTGTCCGTTTCATAACCAAAGAACCATTTTCTTCATAAACAAGACCATTACAATCGGAAATAACAGCTCCTTGTGTCCAGCTTTTGCTCTGTAAGTCATAACAGTTTAAAACTAATTCAATAACACCTTCACTTACCATCACATAGCCTACCGCCCAAATGTGATTATCATGATAGAAGTATCCTCCATATTGAATGCCACCTGCGCGCTCAGAGCCGACTGCAATTGAGAAATTCTTATCCAATTGCCATTTATTTCCATTTAAAATATAAAGTTGTCCAATTCCATCGACATAATATAGTTTATTATTTCCAGCAAACAATTCTCCATCTACACTATACATGTTATCAGGCATAGAGGTGATTGTCTCAACATCTTCTGCTTTTTCAGCAAACCACAAGCGATAAGTATAACTTTTTTTATTCTTTATCAAAGTCACTTCATGATATTGATTCAATGCAATACCATATGCGTTAAAGACAATATCTTTATCACTCCGGCTCTCAATTTTTACTGCTTTCCCATCAATTTCAAGGATAGAACCATTTAAAAAATTACCCGTTAAAAGACCAGAGCCATTCTTTACAATAACAGAACTCGCAACAGGGTTTGGATTGGCAATCGCACTCTCCAAGTCAATACGACCACCACTTGCAACTTTTTCCCCATCTGCACTCAATGGAACAACACCGCCGATTATGCGGTCGCGAATCTGTTGAACGGTTTCGTTTGGATATACAGATGCAACCAATGCCACTGCTCCAGTCGCCATTGGTGTTGCCATAGAGGTACCAGACATCAAGCCATATTTTCCAGTACTTGTGCCAATTCCAAATTCATCAAACAAAATCTCACTGGCAGTATCTGCTCTAACCAATACAGTCACTTCAAAGGTGAGATATTCCTCTGCTGGGTCCACTGAAACTTCTGCCAAAGGAGCATTCCAAGAATCTGGATAAGCACCACTTGAATGAATTGCTAAATTTTTCTTATCTTTTTGAGCAATTTGGATACCATGTAAAATATTCTCAGGGCTTGATTCTACACTGCTGTTTACCATACTGACATATAATTGTTCAGTTGGAGCGCTTTTTCCATAATATGGATTTTCTACCCTTATATCAAACTGAATTTCATCGCCATATGCCAGTCCTCTTGTACTCAAAGAAAGCGCTTTATTGTCATAACCCTTTGCATAGGTTGTAAAACTCACGATATCAGAAACATCTTCATAACGAGTATTTCCATTTTCATCTGTGATTGATTTGCGTATATTAGAGATTTCCAGATCTCCAACTGCATAGCGCACAGTACTTACTTCTTCTACTGCTTGTGGTTGGGTTTCTTCTTCTAACTCCACCACTTCAGCATCCAATGGATTATAATAAGCGTTGTCTGCTTGCTTATCTTTTTTCAAGAATGGAAGATAATAATCCATTGCAACTGTAGACAGAATTGTAGTCCCAGGAGCAGCAACATCTACATTTTTCTTTCCGTAACTGCTGAAGGTAGATAAACTATTATCTTGATCACTTGCTGCTACAGAAAGAATATATGGACTATCTATAGAAGCTGGAAAATCAAATATTTCATCAATATTTGCCTGATCATTTCCGGCTGCACAGACAGATAAAATACCCAATTCACCAGTTTTGTTCAGTGCATATTCAAAAATTTTAGAGCCTCCAGAACCGCCCCAAGAATTATTGGCAGCAACAATATTAACCCCATTTTGTTTTGCAGTTATCATATATTCATAAGCGCCCAAGATGGCATCTGTTGGCATACCTTGAGCGTCTCCAATTCTCAGCGCCATAATCTTGGTGTTTGGGCTGACACCTGCAATTCCCTGCGCATTGCCAATTTCAGCGGCGATAATTCCAGCACAATGGGTGCCATGGGAATCACCATATTCTCCTCCTTCTTCAATGGAAGTTGGCATAGGGTCAGGATCTTTTTGAAAGAAATCATATCCATGCTTACCTTGTACATTCGCATTTCCTGGATTGACCCACATCACATTTTTCAAATCAGGATTGGTATAATCCACACCACTGTCTAACACAGCAACTACATTCTCTTCGCCATTTTCTGCGGCATTCCAACCTGCTTGAACATCGATGCCGGGTTCACCATCTTTTTCAGATTTGAGTCCCCATTGTGAATCTATATATGTATCACTTGTCATTCCATTGATATGATAAATATAGTTTGGTTCTGCATAAATTACGCCATCCATCAATTCCAACTGGCTAATCAACTCTTCTGTACTCAAATTATCCTTACTTACCAATGCAACTTTTTCTGCTTCTGTACCTGCTACATAAGGTCGATTGCTGGAAAAATCCCATTCCTGTTTGATGGTAAATCCCTGTAAGGAATTGTTTCTTGCAGAAATGCCTGGACGATATAAAATCAGTGCTTCTCCCTTTACAAAATCAGCCCTTTGTTCTGTTTCGGACTGATTTTGAGAAGTTACTGGTCCTTGGGATTCCGTTGCAGCCGCAAATACAGAAGTTGTTGCTGCCAATAAGCTAGTTGCAACCAAACAGGCTAGTAGACTTTTTGCTTTTCTTTTTTTCATATTTGAATCTCCTTTTTATTTAGACTTTATAAAAAAGGTATACATTTACATTCAGATAATACATGGATAAATTACAGTAAAAAAAATATAAAAAAACAAACTTATCCAATCGTAAGTTTGTTACAACAAAATAATTTTATTTAAAATTTATCTGTGTATACATTGAACGAAAAAGTATACTTTTTCGTTCAAAACAATCCCCTATTTTTGGTAATATCTTTCACAAAAGATAGGCAGTTTGATCTCCTATGATTGTGTCTATTCTCATTTTAGGCGATTTTTGTTTGAACCAAAAAACTTACACTTTGGTACCATTTATAAAGTCACCATCGTTTTATAGCACTTTTGATAAGCATAACTACAGATGAAGCCCTTTAAAATTTCTTATCTCATTATACAATAATATATTCTTTTGTCAATCATTTCTAACTGATAAACTAAAAAATTAAGATTTGACTTTTATCTTAAATCCTATATTCAGATCATAGCACAAAAAAAGGAACTATGAAAATAGTTCCTTTTTCGACATACCATTACGCATTTGCAGCGTTTAATTTTACAGTTAATTGAGATTTTTTGCGAGCTGCACAGTTTTTGTGCAACAAACCTTTTGAGCAAGCTTGGTCAATTTTTTTGACTGCAAAGCGAACTGCTTCCACTTTATTATCAGCATTGTTTTCAATTGCTGCATTTGCTGACTTCAACACAGTCTTTAAATTTGACTTTAATGCTTTATTTCTTGCAGCTTTTGTTTTATTTACAAGCACTCTTTTTTTTGCAGATTTAATATTAGGCATTCCAAAACACCTCCTTGACATAAATCAATTGTTTTTGTACACAATAATTTAGTAGTACTCATAATCAAGTCCCGAGACACATAAGACAAGACCATGACAGTGATTAATATAATAGCATATTTTTATCTGAAAATCAAGTGGTTTCAGCAAAAAAAGAAAATTTGGAGGAATTTCTATGAATTTGCCTAAACAACAGCCGTCTTTTAGAACAGATTTAACGATAGAACGATTAGACTGCGCCGCAGAACCACCCATTGATGGCATTACCAAAACACAGCAGAACATATCTGGAATGACTGTCTATACGGTCGAAGTTACAAATCCCGACACCGCAAAACAAATTGGCAAACAAGTTGGCACCTATATCACCATTGAACCTACTGACTTTGAAAAAACGCCACACAATTTTGAAACAGAAGTGACCTTGATTGCACAACAACTCGAAAGTCTATTTCCCAAACAACGAGACTCCGCATTGGTCGTTGGACTGGGCAATGCCTATATCACCCCTGACGCTTTAGGTCCTCAGGTCACTCGTTATACACTTGTTACTCGTCATTTCTCTAAACAACATATTCCCGAATTAGAAAAGATGTTTCCAGTCAGTGCTATCTCTCCAGGCGTATTGGGACAAACAGGGATAGAAACTTCTGAAATCATTGCTGCTTTATCTGCACAACTCCATCCAAGTATGATATTGGTCATTGATGCACTTGCCTCTAAAAGCTTGTCTCGACTTGGAAAAACAGTCCAAATTTCCAATACCGGAATTTCTCCTGGTTCTGGCGTGATGAATCATCGTCAAGAAATCAGCACACAAGTATTGGGAATCCCCGTTATTTCCCTAGGTGTTCCCACTGTGGTAGACTTTAAAACCATTGCCGAAGAGTATACAAACAGCAAAATAGACCATGATAAACATACCAATAATATGTTTGTCACACCTCGGGGAATTGACCTGCTCATCGAACATGCTGCAAAGGTGATTGCCTATTCTATCAACAAGGCATTCCACCCCGATTTAAGCGTTTCTGACATCGCCTCTTTGGTATCTTGAGGAATAATTTCTTCTATTTTCGCATATCAATAGTTCAGTATTGAAGAAGTTGCGGGAAGGTGAAGTTCATTGAAAAAGATACGTCCAGCTTATCTGCGTAAAAAATATCACGGATTTTTAAAATTATGTTCTGTCTCACTGTCACTGATTCTGCTTTACCAAGGATTACAGTTGACAGTGCCTCTTTTTTCCAAGGGATTAAATGCCCTGACAACCATTTCTGCGGGAATGTCATTTATCAATGGAGGGGTTGCATTTGCCCAACGAGAAATCTCAGAATATCAAGCCGAAGATGATGTCAATTTCACCTCTCATGCACAACAAGAAGATTTATTAAGCGACACTTTATCCAGTACCGATATCATATCTTCACAACCGACAGATACCAGTCAAACAGAATCTGTCGTGGAAACTACTCTAGTTGCCGAAGAGCTCCCCGCTCCTCCAGAACGCCCAGAAAATGCAGGAGATGTGACCGATAAAGTATTGACCCCTGGCTCCAGCTCTCAATTTGTAGCACTTGATAGCGGTTATGTCAAAAATCTTTCTGCACTTACTGCCAGTCAAGTTGTAGAATATTCCAAAGCTGCACTTCCAATCACATTGGAAGATACGCAACAACCTCAGGTCTTAATTTATCATACACATGCCACCGAAAGTTATCAACCATATGATTGTGATTGGTATGATGTAAACTACAATGCTAGAAATACAGATAATAGTCAAAATATGGTTGCTGTTGGCGATGTGCTTACCCAAATCTTACAGGAGGCGGGAATTGGAGTGATTCATGATACCACCCAACATGATAATCCTTCCTATACTGGTGCATATGACCGTTCTCGTGTCACAATTCAAAATTACTTACAGCAATATCCCTCTATCAAAGTAATATTAGACGTCCATCGGGATGCACTACAAGGGGATAATCTTATCACTGCTCCCACCACTGAAATTGAGGGTATCAAAACCGCCCAACTGATGATGATTTGCTGTGCCGATGATGGCAGTGGCAGATTGCCAAACTATACGCAAAATCTCACCTTTGCCACTGCTTTACAACAACGGATGGAAACCGATTATCCCACCTTAACCCGTCCAATCCTACTAGACGACCGCTTTTATAACCAAGATCTTTCCCCTGCGTCAATCCTTGTAGAAGTGGGTGGACATGGCAATACTCTACCAGAGGCAAAAAATGCAATCCGGTTGTTTGGAAACACACTTATTAAGGTGCTAAAAGGTCAATAAAGTTTTTATAAAAATAATTAAAATCATTCTAAGCAATTGATAGATGAGATATTCTTATCCAATATCTTTTTGTCTTTTCACCCCATTTTAATAAAATGATTTTTATCTGCTATTATAAATTTCCCAATGGGAATGAATACATAATCTTTGATTCATCAAACCATCTGAATGGATAATGTAAAAAATCTTAATAATTTAAAATATGTCTGAAGGCACAGAAAAAAAGGTATATTTTTTGTTATTTTGCAAACGACAGCTGTGCTGCCGGTTCCATAATCAAAAATGAAAAAGCCCATTTGGTTATCACAACCAAATGGGCTTTTTGTATTTGTTACTTTTATCATTTCCCAGAAAATATCTCAACTAGTGACAGCAATATCCACAATCACATAACATTCTACCAAGAAAGGGGGCTTTATACTAGATTGCAATGATAATATATGTTATCATACCCAAAAATAAATTTTATCAAATAAAGGAAGGTTTTATCATGACACATCTAGACACACTGATTCAAAAAATCAATACTTTGGAAGGCGTTCGATTTGGCAGTATTTTGGTGGAAAATATTCCATTTTTTCCAGAACTTAGAAAAGCTTGTGAGGCAAATTATTGTGGAAACTATGGTCGAAATTGGAAATGTCCACCTCATGTTGGGGAAATCAATCAACTGATTGCACAGGCTAAAACCTATCAAACCGCACTTATTTTCCAAAAAATATATCCTTTAGAGGACAGCTTTGATTTTGAAGGAATGATGACAGCCGGGGCAGATTTTAGAAATATCTTACATGAAATCGGTCAAACTGCCACAAGTTTATTCAAAGACTGCTTGGTTTTAGGTGCAGGCGGTTGTAATCACTGTCAAACCTGTGCTATTTTAGAAGAACAACCTTGTCGATTTCCAAATATCTCATATGCCTCTTTAGAAGCGTATGGCATTCAAGTATCCACCACCGCTGAATTATGTGGTATGAAATACATCAATGGAGTCAACACTGTCACCTACTTTGGAGGTATTTTATTTAATCCATCACAATCGGAATCATGATTCGATTAAGGTACTTATTCCTTGATATGGTTGCTCTATTGGAATCGTGATATCCAGTGCCTCAATTGTCAAGGGTTGGTTATCTTCTGTACAATAATAAATATCCAATTTAGAGGGAGCCCCTCGCGTTGGATCCACAAAGTTATACTGTAATGTATGCTGAATACTGTCTAAAATCGTAGAGACCAATTGACCCACTTCAAACATATGAAATTCCTCTTTTTGCTGCTGAGGAGGACCTGTGTAAATTGCAGACTATTTGGAAAATGAAACTGTCATGCCGCCTTTTCCAGTTATAACCTGCTCAGACAGCGTTAAGTTCCATCCAGTTAATTGCGCAATTCCCTCAATCAATTTATCTGGAGTCAATTCTCCTTCATATTCCAATGGATATTCTTTAAAATTTCCATTGGAACCAATATACAATTGTGCTGTTTGATTTTGTCCATTTTGTTACGCATTGTCATTTTCAGGAGTTTTTTCTTCCTGCTGTGCATTATTTTTCTCAGGGGTCTGATGTTCCTGCTCAACACTGTTTTGCTCAGAAACGGAATCTTTTTGGTTCCCATCTACCTCTTGAGAAGAATCACCTGCTATTTGTGTATCTTCTAAATCAGAAGCTTTCTGTGACTGTTGTTCAGGTGAACTTTGCGATTGCTGCACAGAAGTATTCATTTGTGATGAACCGTTAGCCATTCCATCCTTTGGTGTAATTGCACAGCTTGATAATATTGTCAATGCCAATAACCCTGATAATAAAATACGTTTTCTCATTTACTTTTCATCTCCCTTTTATAAAAATCATCTGATAAGATGATTTCTTTAAAATATAGCACCAAAAAAATTACTTGTCAACAAATATTTGATTGCCATCACTGATTACCCAACAGAAAGAGCCAAACATTTTTACATATTTTCTCAGAAATAATTCCTTTTATTGCAGTTGTTATTTGCTTGTGCTATACTAAAAAAGATAAATCGTTTATGATACAAAGGAGGACATTTCATTGAGAATACTTATTTTTGTATTAAACCACTGTGAAAAGTTGGACGCTTTAATGAATGAATTTATGAGAGTGGGAATTCATGGCGCCACCATCTTAGAAAGTACAGGTATGGCAAAGGTGCTTCATGCAGATGAAGAAGACCTTCCCTTTATGGGTTCACTGCGTCATTTTTTAAATCCTTCTCGTGCCAAAAGCAATACTATTTTTACGGTGATCTCTGATGAACAACTTGCGATTGCAGTAGAAGCAATTGAACGAATTGTTGGAGATTTACATGAAAAAAACGCTGGCATTGTGTTGAGTTTTCCGCTAGATTATGTAAAGGGGCTGCGTGACGGTGAGTAATACGATTTTATTTGACATTGGCATCATTATGGTCACTGGCTTACTCTTTGGCAGACTGGTTAAATTATTTAAAATGCCCAATGTGACTGGTTACTTGATCGCAGGACTATTATTGGGACCCTCTGTATTCAATTTGATTCCAGCGGACATGGTCAGTAATTTTTCAGTGGCATCTGATATGGCATTGGGATTTATTGCATTTTCCATTGGCAGTGAATTTAAACTCAACTATTTTAAACAAGTTGGAATCACCCCAATTGTCATCGCCATTGCCGAAAGTTTTGGCGCGGTTATCTTTGTTATGCTGACTTGTATTTTATTGGGATTTGACCCCATACTTTCTATTTTGCTTGGTGCCATTGCCGCTGCTACAGCACCTGCTCAAACCATTATGGTTATCAATCAGTATAAAGCTAAGGGAAGTTTGACTTCTATGTTAATGAGCGTTGTTGCCCTAGATGACGCAGTCGCTTTGATTGCCTTTGGGTTTGCTGCAACCATTGTCAAGTCCATGGAATCACATCAGGGAATTTCTATTCTTTCTATCTTTTCGCCTTTTTATGAGATCATTATTTCTTTTGTAATCGGTGCAATCCTGGCAATTTTTATCGCACTGTTGGCAAAATATTTTAAAAAACCTTCTAACCGTTTATGTATGTTAGTGGGATTTATCTTTTTGTCCATTTGGCTCTCCAATCTATTGGGTGGTTCCGCATTGCTCAGTTGTATGTCATTGGGTGGAGTATTGGTAAACATCTTTCATGATATTGAAAGTTTTATCAAAATTTCTGACAGTTTTACTCCCCCCTTATTTATGTTGTTTTTCGCTATGAGTGGAGCTGGTTTTGACCTGAGTGCAATTCAAAGCATTGGTCTCATTGGCGTCATTTACATCATTATGAGAGTGGTTGGAAAAATGTTTGGAGCTTGGCTTGGCGGAAAGATACAAAAGGCAGAACCCAAAATTTGCAAATACCTAGGACCCACCCTTATGCCACAAGCGGGTGTTGCTTTGGGGCTTGTACTGGTAGCAGAATCCATTGTACCACAATTTGCTGCTCAAATTCGCACTGTTATTTTATGTTCCACCTTCGTTTATTCTATCTTAGGACCAAGTGTCGCAAAAGCTGCTCTAGTAAAAGCAGGAGAAATTATTCTACCAAAACGCAAAAAATCAGCTTCTTCTCAGGTTTAGAAAGGATTTGATTGCCTATGGTTCAAATAAATATTATCTTTTTATGGCTTATGATTTATAGCTTTATTGGTTGGGCATACGAATCCACACTCTGCTCCATTACTGGAAAAAAATTGGTCAATCGCGGATTTTTAAACGGTCCTGTCTGTCCTGTCTATGGATTTGGCGCCTTAATTATCATCTTTTGTCTAGAAAATATTGCCGACAAAAATATCTTATCTTTATTTTTATCCAGTGTGGTATTGACCTGTACACTGGAATATATCACCTCTTGGATATTGGAAACATTATTTCACACTCGTTGGTGGGACTATTCCCGATACCGCTTTCAATTAAACGGTAGAGTTTGCCTATTGGGAGCTATTGTCTTTGGCTTATTATCTGTATTACTATTAAAATACATTCACCCATTTATTTCAAATTTTGTAAATAAACTGCCAGTGTTTTGGCTCATTGTACTCAGTGATACCCTCTTTTTGATTTTAATGATAGATTTGTTTATCACTGTCAAAAGTATTTTATCTATGAACCACCGGTTGGCAGAATTACAACAAGCCATCAACAACCATTATCATAAATTAAAGGACCATTTACAAGAGCATACAGAGGATTTAAAAGAAAACTTACAGGAATATCGTCAAAAAATTGGCGGACATTTAGAACAAAATGCCGCAAAAATAGAGCAATTATCCACACAACTAAAATTTAATGAACGACGTTTATTACAGGCATTCCCAAAAATGAAATCCATCAAACACAAAGACGCTTTAGAACAAATTCAAAAAAAATGGCTTAACCGCAAACACAAATCTTAAAAAAATGCTGCAACATTCATTGCAGCATTTTTTATTATCAAGCAGACAATCTTATTGACGGTTTTTATAATGACAAAAAATATACCTTTTTTCAAATTTTTATGAAACCGTCTAGTAAGATATCTAAAA
>ERZ778516.2362-NODE-2362-length-12762-cov-4.744944_pt1 | contig 12762 bp, 8 predicted proteins | sample MGYA00510342_ERZ778516 | MGnify/ENA primary metagenome ERZ778516 (study PRJEB29527, sample SAMN07138961) | mouse gut metagenome | material: feces | host: mouse | place: China:Nanjing | collected 2016-01-25 ...
TCCAATCCACTGTGAAGAATGGATTACATCTTTACAGGAAATTCAACAAAAACATTCTTCTCGCATACAGTGTGATACAAACTATGTCAATCCAAAATTATTGTTACATCAATTATTTGAAAAGGCACCAGATAATACTGTTGTAGTAGCAGATGTAGGACAAAATCAAATCTGGACAGCCAACCAGTTTTCTGTTCCAAATGGAAGATTTTTGACTTCTGGAGGAATGGGGACCATGGGATATTCTATTCCGGCGGCAGTTGGTGCAAAACTTGCAGCACCAGACCATACAGTAATCTCTGTATGTGGCGACGGTTCTTTTCAGATGCAGATGATGGAATTGGGTACCATTCAACAAAATCAGATTCCATTAAAGATGATTGTTATGACCAATCATTATCTGGGTATGGTTAGAGAATTACAGCAAAAAAATTATGCGGGAAATGAAATGGCAGTGGATTTGACGGGTAGTCCTAACATTACCCAGTTGGCACGATCTTATGGAATCCAGGCAAACTGTATTCATTCCATCGAACAGGCAGAACAGATATTAGATGAGTTTTTACATTCTGACAAACCATATTTATTGGAATGTATGGTAAATCCATCAGAATCTACTTTATAGAAAGGAATCATTCTATGAAACATACAATTTCAATTCTAGTGGAAAATCATGCAGGTGTTCTTTCTAGAATTTCTGGTCTATTTTCTCGGCGTGGGTTTAACATTGACAGTTTGGCGGTTGGTATTACCGATGATCCTACAATTTCTAGGGTAACGATTATTGTCAATGGCGATGATTATACTGTGGAACAGGTTGAGAAGCAATTAAACAAATTAGTAGATGTCATTAAATTAAAGAGTTTTGTCTCAGATGAAACAATTAGCAGAGAATTGATGTTGGTAAAGGTGTCCAGCACTTCTCAAACTAGGGGAGAAATCATCGATATTGCCAGGGTAATGCAATCTAAAATTTCAGATATTACCCCAAGTAGTATTACAATTGAGATTTCAGATACCACTGACCGATTAGAGATTTTACAGGAATTGCTCAAACCTTATGGTATTTTAGAAATCACCAGAACAGGTACCATTGCCTTGCAAAAGGGCAACGAAACCATTTATGGAAAACAATCATAAATGGATATCCATTGATAAAAATCACTTTTTATCCTATAGAAAAAGGAGCTGTTTTTTTAAACAGCTCCTTTTTAGCGATAATCTTTTTTCACTGGATAGGATTCTTTTTTCCTCTTTACACCAAAAATAAAGTAAAAAATATGGAATACCCAAACACAAGCAAGTACTATTCTTCCCACAATAATTTGATCCATCATAACAAAGCCAATTGACATCGAAATGGTCACAACTATCATAATGCGAATTTTGGTTTTCCAGGTCATTCCTTGTCCTTTTACAAAACTTTCTAGATTGTTCTGATAGAGTTTTGTATGGATAAACCAATGGTGTAATCGTTGAGAGCTTCTGGCAAAGCAAAAACCTGCTAGTAATAAAAATGGAAATGTTGGAAGAATTGGCAAAATTGCTCCAAGTACACCAAGACCCAATCCAATACAGCCCAAAATAATATATAAAAATTTACGCATCTTTACAACGCTCCAATCTTTTTTTCTCATTTTTACATTCAATCATATGATAAATCGCGACAATAGGGTGATAAAATAACATTCTAGGACCAGAAAAACGCATGACTTCACGAATTTTTTGACGCATTTGTGGTTGATAACAATGTATCTTACAATTGGAACAAAATGTCTTTGTTTCCATAAAGGGACATCTATCACTTTTCACATTGGCATATTCGTTTAGCTGTTGACATTCTGGGCAAAGACCATGTTTGCTATGGTGTCGCTTTCTACAATAAAGTGCTATCATTTGAGAAACCAGTATCTTTTCTCGAGTGCGCTTATTTTCGATGTATTTCATTAACTAATTCTCCCATGCTCTACAGAATAGACAGTGTCAGTGATTTTCATAGTGGATTGTCTATGAGAAATCAATACAATGGTTTTTCCAGTCCGCTGTTGTTGTAAGGATTTTAAAATAACTGCTTCATTTAAACTGTCTAAATTGCTGGTGGGTTCATCCAATAATAAAAATGGTGCATCGTGCAAAAATGCCCTTGCCAATCCAAGACGTTGACGCTCTCCTCCTGAAAGGGTATCTCCCAACTCCCCAACTGGTGTTTGATATCCATTGGGTAAACTCATAATAAAGTCATGTACAGATGCCTTTTTACAGGCAATTTCCAACTCCTGTTGAGAGGCGTCTAATTTTGCAATACGCAGATTATTGGCAATACTATCATGAAATAGATGCGTTTCTTGTGTTACAAAACTCTCCATCTGTCGTAAATTTTGGGTATTGATTTGTTCAATTGGTGTATTGGAGATCTTAACTTTTCCCTGTTGTGTATTCCAAAATCGCATAAGTAATTTTAACAAAGTCGATTTTCCACTGCCACTTCTTCCCACAATTCCCACAATAGAATGTTGTAAAATCTCCATGGAGATGTCCGAAAGAATCACTTCATCACCATAAGAAAAGGTAACATGTTCTACACAGGCGCCAGAAAAATCACAAACAGGGTTTCCAGTGACCTCCTCTACGACAGGGGTTTCCTCTAAAATATCAAGTACACGATTGCCAGCGGCAAAGGTATTTTGTAACGTACTTCCCAGATTGGCAAGTGCAATTACAGGACCAAAAGAACTCATCAATGCAATCACAGGAATCAAAATGCCATCAAAGTTAATTTGATTTGATTGATATAACAAAACACAGACCAATAATATCATCAGGTCAAATAGTAAAATCACCGTATTGGTAATTGCTGTATTTTTTCCTGTTACCTGCTTCATTCGTTGTTCTTCAATCGAAAGTGCATCTGTTTTTTGGTCGATTTGTGTTAAGCGATCTTGACCCATTCCATATTGAATGGTTTCAGAAAGCCCACGTAGACTATCTAGTATAAAGCTACTGAAATCCCCTGATTTTGCTCGAAACTGAATACCAATATTACCACTCAATTTAGAAATTATCGTGGGAATTACAATCCCAACCACCAAATATGCAACAAGTGCCAAAATCCCCAACAGAACATGATAACTTCCAATCAATAGACATAAAATCAAACAAAATAAAAATGCAATGGCTGCCGGTGAAATGGTATGTGCATAAAACACTTCTAACAATTCAATATCTGAAGTAATTACAGAAATGAGATTTCCTTTGTCTTTGCCTTCTAATTTAGCTGGAGATAACTTTCTAAGTGCCTGAAATACCTTATCACGAATCAATGCCAACAGTTTAAACGCAATATAGTGATTACAAGTCTGTTCAGCATAACGCAAAATACCTCGCAATACAGCAAAAATACAGACACAGACAAATATTGCGCCAATCGAAATAGGTATCGAAAATTCCAATAGATTTAAAATAGCATATCCGCCAAAAATTGTGATAAAACAAGCACAGAGATGACCGAGTAATCCCATTAGAATCGCCAATATCATATAACCTGTCAGTGGCTTGACCAAACCAATCAACTGTTTCATCACCAGAATATGACTTCTTCGATTCATCAAATTTCACCAGCCTTTGTATGATTTTCTAAACTTTGCTGTGCCTCCCACAACCCTGCATATACACCACACTGAGAAAGTAATTCTTTATGGGTTCCCTTTTCTACAATGGTTCCGTGTTCTAGTACATAAATATTGTCTGAATTCACAACATTTGCCAGACGATGGGAGATAAGCAACACCGTTTTGGTTTTTGCCAATTGATAGATCTGTTCCATAATGTCATTTTCACTTTCTACATCAATATTGGAAGTTGCTTCATCAAAGATATAGATGGGACTGTCATGCAATAAAGCCCGTGCTAAAGCGAGACGTTGGCACTGCCCACCAGAAAGATTAGAGGCTTTTTCAGTCAATCGGGTATCCAATCCCTGTTCACTGTGTAAGAAATCTGATAATTTCATCTGTTTTAAGACTTCCCAAAGCATCTCATCAGGGGCATTGGGATTACCCATCAACAAATTATCTCGTACAGTACCTTTGAAAAGATAACTGTTATGACCGATATAGGTGAGGTTTTTCATCAGACTATCCTCAGCAATTTCTATTAATTCCAGACCACCAATCCGAACATGCCCAGTATAATTTTTATTGTGCCCCATTAAAATGGAAGCAATGGTGGATTTTCCACATCCACTTTCGCCAACTAGGGCAATTAAGTGCCCTTGCGGAAAGTGTAGATGAATTCCATGTAAAATTTCTCGGTCTGACTCATAGGAAAAATGCAGATTCTCACAGACAACATCACATTTATCAGGGATATCTTTGGGATTTTCTTGTTGTGGCACTGGTAAGTCTAACAACTTAAATATTTTATCGCTAGCAGCCATACCATTCATAGCGATGTGAAAAAAACTGCCCAATTGTCTCATGGGTATAAAGAAATCTGCTGACAGCAAAATAATCAAAAGACATCCTGCCAGTGTGACCTGACTTGCTTGAAATTGCATAACTGCCATAATCATTCCCAACGCTGCACCTCCATAGGCGACCAGGTCCATAATAGTAATAGAGTTTAACTGCATGGTCAATACTTTCATTGTAATTTTTCGAAATTTTTCTGCTTCTAGATTCATATTGTCATTTTTAAATTGATCAGCTTGATAAATCTTGAGCGTGGTCAACCCTTGTAAGTTTTCAAGAAAGGTATCTCCTAAAGCAGTATATTGACCCCAATATTTTGAAAGCAATTTTTTTGCCCAAGTTTGTACTGCTGCAATGGCAATTGGAATAAATGGAACACAAATAAGCAATACAATGGCTGACGGCAGATTGATAAAAGCCAATACAATAAATAAAGTAACTGGCGCCAACATACTATAAAAAAACTGCGGAAGATAAGCCCCAAAATAGGTTTCTAACTGATCTACTCCTTCTACTGCCACCTGTACAATCTCAGATGTTCTTACCTGTTGACGATAGGAGGTTCCCAATTCTAACAACTTTTGATAAATCTGCGTTCTAAGAATCTTTTTAACTGATTTAGAGGAGAAAAAACTCATTTTTGCAGTACCCAACGCACAAAAAAAACGTATGATAAGTGCTATGATCATAACAGTAGTAACTATCATAAGCAAAACCATGTCAACCGTTTTAAAAAATAATCTTTCTAATAAAATAGTAATGCCAAACATCATTGCAATGTTTGCCACCAAAGAACACCACTGAAGTAATACATGATATGTGATGTACTTTTTACTTTGACTGACTGTATCAATCAACCTTTTATTAATCATCATACATTTCCCACCTTTGTTGGTTATCTTTATCAAAATCAATTGGTTAATTATATATTAATGTATGCTAACTAATGAATGAAATAAAAACAGACATTCATATTAGTTATCGTCTGCTAACTCACAGTATAACATAGTCATTCTGTTTTGTCAAAGTATTTGGAGAAATATTTCTATTTCAGTAAATTGTCATCAATCAAAAACACTGTCAATTCCACAAAGCCATGTTAAGAGAAAAGGATTTCAATCATATCGTTCATGTCATAAGTTGGTATGCTTGCGTATACAAAAAATATCTTTTATAATTGTATCACATTTGATTCTTTTATGATATTTTCCCCCACCCAAATTCAAAAGCGGGAAGCTTTTTATCAGAGAAAAACAAAAAAATCTGAAGAATACTTTTTGGTATTCTTCAGATTCCAACAGTGCTATATGAAAGACGAATGGGAGCGGATGGATTCGAACCATCGAAGCTGAAAAGCAACAGATTTACAGTCTGCCCCCTTTGGCCACTCGGGAACACTCCCATAATTTTTATAAAAGCTGGTGGACGGACTTGAACCCCCGACCTGCTGATTACAAATCAGCTGCTCTACCAACTGAGCTACACCAGCGAATAAAGTCGAGGCGACAGGACTCGAACCTGCGGCATCTTGGTCCCAAACCAAGCACTCTACCAAACTGAGCTACGCCTCGATTGTTGACGTTAGACATTCCGAATTCCTCTTACGCAATGCCTACCTAGGAGACTTGCTATTCATCTGCTAAGTGTGTCTGCGTCATCAGACAGCCTCTATATTATAAAATGAATTTGATGTTTTGTCAACCATTTTTTTGATAATTGTATGATTGACCAATACATACTTTATTATACTACAAAAAAATAGATATTTTGTTAAATAGTTACCGTTTACAAAAAAATTAGATTTCTGAAATTGGAAAAATGAGAAAATTTCTTTAGATATTTCATAAAAAATTTGGATTCATTATAGACAATATTGTAATATTGTGCTATGCTGGTGATAATAAAGTGAGGAGGAAGTACAGATGCAACGTGTAAAACAGACAGAACAAAGCATCACAGAAGGAGCTATTTGGAAACAACTTTTATGGTTTTTCTTTCCAATTCTACTGGGAACTTTTTTTCAGCAATTATATAACACCATTGATGCAATCATTGTAGGACAATTTGTTGGAAAAGAAGCATTGGCAGCAGTAGGTGGTGCAACGGGAACATTCATCAATTTATTGGTTGGCTTTTTTGTTGGGCTTTCCAGTGGTGCGACTGTAATTATCTCCCAATATTATGGGGGAAATCATGAAGAAGAGACCAGTCAAGCAGTACATACTGCAATTGCTTTGGGATTGGTCAGCGGTGTTATTTTGATGGTAATCGGATTGATTGTTTCCCCTATGGCGCTCAGGGCAATGGGCACTCCAGAAGATATTATGAAACCTGCCACTACTTATATCCAGGTGTATTTTGCAGGGATTATTTTTACATTGATTTATAATATTGGTTCCAGTATATTAAGAGCTGTTGGAGATGCTAAAAGACCCCTTTACTATTTAATTGTTTGTTGCTTTGCCAATTTGATATTGGATTTGTTATTTGTAATAGTATTTGATATGGGCGTACTTGGTGTGGCAATTGCAACCTTGCTTGCGCAAGCAATCAGTGCTGTCTTAGTATTATTGGCTCTCATTAGAACATCTGAATGTTATCGATTATATATCAAGAAGATTCGCTTGACAGGATGGTTACTTAGAGATATTATTCGCATTGGTTTACCAGCAGGGTTGCAATCTGTTATGTACTCTGTATCAAATGTCTTAATACAATCCAGTGTGAATACCTTTGGAACCAATACCATCGCTGCATGGACTGCTTATGGTAAAATCGATGCACTATTTTGGATGATTATGGGGGCATTTGGCGTGTCCGCCACCACCTTTTCGGGTCAAAACTTTGGTGCCCAAAAATACGATCGTATTCGCAAAAGCGTGCGGATATGTCTGATTGGAGCAGCAGCAGTTTCGGTCCTTTTAAGTACCTTTTTATATTTTTTTGGTCCATATATCTATTTGTTATTTACTGATGACCCTGCTGTAATTGAACAGGGAATGGAAATATTAAAAATATTCTGTCCATTCTTTATCACCTATATTTGTGTAGAAATTCTTTCTGGTGCAATTCGGGGAACAGGGGACTCTTTTATACCAATGATTTTGACTGCTTTGGGAATTTGTGGGTTGCGTATTGTTTGGATCTTGGTGGTAGTTCCAGCCTTTCCAACCATACAGACGGTTGCTCTGAGCTATCCAGTCACCTGGATGGTCACTTCAGCATTGTTTATTGTATACTATTTACATGGTGGTTGGCTGCGCAGAAGGATCATACAACTTGGTCTACAACCAGAAAACAAATAATCATCTAATCAAAAAGAGCTGTTTTACACAGCTCTTTTTGATTGTAAGCGAAACATTATTAAGAAGTAAACTATAGTTTTTATTAGATATATTTAGGATATTACTAAATTTTTACAAATATGCCAAAATTATGTTGAATTTATTTTGAAATTTTTTATTTTCAAATGATAAAATTTATGATATAATTTTGTCGTCTTAATGAAAAGAAATATCTGACTAACTCACAGTCTTCCTTCCCCGAGCAATGATCTAAACAATAAAAGTATGACACAATGATGTGTGAAAATTTTTAGTTGTTTACCAGCTAAAAGTAAAATTCACCCTTAACATCTATCCTTGTTATCATAAATCACAATGGCTTAAATTGACAAATAAAATATATAGATATTCTTGTGATTTTATGATGATATCTCCGTTGATATCCTAAACATGAAACCCACAATAGATTGGAGATGAATGAATCTGGTATGAGACTTTGTGATACAATTTAATCCCGTTAAATCGTATTGGCAAAAACGAAAAATTAGGTTATTTATTTTGTAGCGATTCATATGATATATTGATGCTATTCAGATCAACATAAGGGAATATACTATCCATTTATCCGCACAACGGTAATAATTTTTAAAAATTCCCCAATTATTTATTAAAAATAAACAAAGAAAAGAGATGTAGAGATGAAAAATTCAATTAAAACCGCTATATGGTTTAGAGTTATCGTGATTTTTGTTACAGTTTTGTTTAGTGGAACTATCACTGTTTTAGGATTGATGCGAATTGGCAAACAAATTGAGCACACTCAACAGGCAAATGAAATAAATGATTTGATTTTGAGCGCAGAAAAGGCGCATTTTAGTTGGGTGGAAAATCTTTGTTCTGCAGTAAGTTTTGACACAGAATTTACTGGTAGCACTGACTATAAAACTTGTTCTTTGGGAGAATGGCTGTATTCAGTCAATAATTATTCCTATTTGGATGAACGTATTGCACCTTTGATGGAACAAATCAAACCAATTCACCAACAGATTCATGAATCTGCTGTGGAAGTTTTAGAACAGGATGAAAATAATTTACAAAGTTCCATTTATTTGAATACTACTCGCGCAAAGGTAACAGAACTAGTTGGGTTTCTGGATCAAATTGCTGAGATCACTGCCGAACTTGTACTCGATAGCAATGCATCTTTGCAAAAGACTCTCTTTTTCACAATCATTGTTTCAATTATATCAGTAATATTAATTGTGATTTCTTGCTTCTTATTGATTCGTTATGTATTACATAGTATTATAAATCCAATTCAAGTAATTACAAAATCTAGTCAACGGCTATCAGAAGGGCATTTAGACTTTGAAATTGAAGTTCGCAACAACGATGAACTTGGTATTTTAGCGAATAGCTTGAATACTTCTGTTAAAAACCTAAAATTATATATTTCTGATATTTCGATGTTGCTCAATAATATTGCAAAAGGAAATCTCACCCAAAATAGCAGTTTAGAATATATTGGGGATTTTGTAGAGATACAAAATTCGATTCAAACGATTTCAGAAAACCTCAATCGAACAATGTCTCAAATTCGTTATGCTTCCCAACAAGTAAAACTGGGTTCTGATCAGGTATCCAGTACGGCTCAAAGTTTGGCACAAGGTTCTACAGAGCAAGCCAGTGAGATTGACCAACTGGTGATATTAGCAGAGGAAATTTCAAAGCAAATCAATGAAAACGCTCAGAGCGTTCACAATACCAATCAACAAGCTGACCAAGTAAAACTGATTTTAGATGACTGTAATCATCAAATGAATGATATGTCTAAGGCAATGAATGAAATTAGTAACTGTTCTAATGAAATTCATCAAATTATTAGAACCATTGAAGACATCGCTTTCCAGACAAATATTTTGGCACTCAATGCCGCTGTTGAAGCTGCCAGAGCTGGTACTGCCGGAAAAGGGTTCGCTGTTGTTGCAGATGAGGTTCGCAATCTGGCAAGTAAATCTGCAGATGCCGCCAAAGATACAACCGCTTTAATTGATAAAGTTCTGCAAGCTGTAAAAAATGGTTCCCAGCTATCCGATGCTGCTAAAAATGCACTTGCATTGGTAGTTGATGGTTCTCAAGCTGTCGTAGCACAAATTGGGCATGTTGCCAATGCCTCTGCTATCCAGACGCAATCTATTTCCAATATCCGCAATGGAATCTCTCAGATTTCTTCCGTCATTCAGATGAACTCTGCCACTTCCGAAGAAAGCGCTGCTGCCAGCGAAGAATTGTCCACACAAGCACATTTATTAGAAGATATGGTAGAACTTTTTCAAATAAAAGAATGATTTTAAAAAGCTGCAACAATATGTTGCAGCTTTTTTCAAAATAGAATATGAAGTGTTCTTGTTTTAGAATAACGTCCCGCACTTTCAATGGTGGATTTGCTAGCAATATTTTGATACCAGCATCCGGAAATTGGTATTTTATGTTGTTCCCTACAAATATCTGCCAAATGCATTTGAATACTGCGTCCCACTCCTTGGCGACGAAATGCTGCTAAAGTAATCATACCACAACAGCAATAATCTGTTTGCAATTGATTGGGAACAATCACTCCATATCCCAAAGGTTGCTGTTGATGTCTTAAACAGTAAAAAAATTGTTTTTGAGCTCGAAAATCCTCATCTGTAAATTCATCAAAAAAAGTACCAGTTAATTCGCGCATCTTTGACAATTGTGCAGATGTAACCAATTCCAATTGATTTCTAGGATACTTTGGAGGAGCAACCTCATATTTTTGAGTGCCATCAAATAAATACGCTTGCAATTCAATTTTTTTGTGAAAGTCTAAACAAAGGGAAAGAAAAAGTTGATCACCAGTGGTCACTAGCGCAGAATGTATTTGAAATTGTTGTAAAATGTGTTCAAAGATAACTTGAACATATTGAGAAACAGGAAGATAAAAACAAGTGATTGTTTTTGCTTCCCAGATGGTAAAGAAGCCACAGATTTTATCCTCTATCTTGATATGGTACCAATCGGCTGTCAATAAACGCTTTTCTAAAAAATCATCTATCACACCCCGTAATGTACTTAAATAATCTAAAACTAGAGGATAACATTGCTGTAATGTGATGTGCTCAAATTGAATCTTGATTGATATATTTTTATTTTGTATCATAATAAATCACCTGATTGGGGTCATGATGTTTACTCATCTTTTTTCTTGCCTTACGATTTTCCACACTGTCAAAGATAATTGAAAAATCGTAATCAGGCGGATAAAGTTCACTTGCAGGCGTCTGCAATTGTAATCTCTTATAAGAAATCAGATGTTTGCTCTTTTGAATCTGTACACCAATTTGCGCCTGCTCATTGGAACGCTTATAAACAATTCCTATCTGTTTTTTCGGATAGACAATCACGCTGTCACCTATCTGAAAGCGAAGCGCCTTTTCCGGTAACTTTTTCTCCTTTGGAGCGCGCTGTATTTGGGGTTTTATCTGCGTTTTTTCTGGTTTTGTTTGTTGTCTTTCTGACAGCAAATCCAGAGGAGGCGTTTTTACAACAGTTGTATTGGCATAAGCATAATGAGCGGCTCTTTGAATAAAATGATCAGAAAATCCCAAGCGTTTGGCAATATAAAGGGCACAACTTTCTCCAGCTTCCCCCAATTCTAAACGATATAAAGGTTTTAAGGTTTCTTTATCAAATGCCATTTTGGCATTGGTCAACCCCTTTGCAGTTGCGGCAAATTCCTTTACTTCAGAATAATGCGTTGTTGCCACAAATAAGCAGCCCTTTGATTGCAACTCTTCTAAAATTGCAATTGCAATCCCCATGCCCTCTGTGGGATCGGTTCCAGAACCGAGTTCATCCAGTAGTACCAATGTATCTTGAGAAGTCTTTTGTAGAATCTCCATAATATTGAGAATATGCGCAGAAAAAGTTGACAAATTTTGTGTGATACTCTGTCCATCTCCAATATCACATAATATTTGATTGTGCATACAAAAATAACTGCCCTGTGCCACTGGCACATGAAGCCCAGACTGTACCATCATGGACAATAATCCCACCGTCTTTAGGGCAACGGTTTTCCCTCCAGTATTTGGTCCAGTGATTACAATACCGCGCAGTGGTTCTTGTTTGGACATCTCTCCAATAGAGAAATTTAGTGGTACACACTGTTGTTTGTCTAGCAAAGGGTGACGCGCCAAACGAATTGACATGCGGTGTTCTGATACAATGGGAACTGGAATCGCCTGCATTTCTAATGACAACTTGGCTTTGGCAAATGCAACATCAAGAATTATCATGACTTCTATATTTTGTTTTAATTCTGCCTGATAGGCATCTACCAATCCAGAAAGTGTATAAAGAATTTTCTCAACCTCCTGATGTTCCTCTATCTTGATTGTCACAAGTTGTTGTTGTAATTTCTGAACTGCGGACGGTTCAATAAATACCGTTCCCCCAGAACCAGATTGGTCAATGACAGTCCCACTAACTTGATGTTTGTATTCTTTCCTTACCGGAAGTACAAAATGTCCATTTCTGGTAACTGGAACATAATCAGAACAATAGGCGCGCTTTGTTTTTAAAATACTCTCTAGCTTTATTTTTATCTGTTGTTTTGTAACCTCTATCTTACGGCGAATATCGCGCAGTTGTGGGCTTGCTCCATCATCAACTAGATGATTGCGAATACAGCGGTTGAGTTCTTCAGATAAATCCTCAGCGGCGGCAATACTTTGCCCATAGGTCGTCATATGGGTTTGCAGGTGTTCTGCCTTTGCCAAATAGCGCTGCATCTGTCGACAAGAAGATAAAAAACGAATGATCTTTGTAAGTTGTTCTGGTGTCAACATCGCACCCTTTTGCGCCAAATCCAATATCGCTTCAATATCAGGCATAGCAGTAACTGGGGGATTGCCAAAATGTTCTATCATTTGTTTTGCTTCGGTGGTCTGTTTGATTCTGCGATGACATTCCTGTTCATTTAA
>ERZ778516.2364-NODE-2364-length-12743-cov-9.865069_pt1 | contig 12743 bp, 14 predicted proteins | sample MGYA00510342_ERZ778516 | MGnify/ENA primary metagenome ERZ778516 (study PRJEB29527, sample SAMN07138961) | mouse gut metagenome | material: feces | host: mouse | place: China:Nanjing | collected 2016-01-25 ...
GCTTCGATCGTCCAGTACCTGCGGCTGTTCTCTTCCTTCAGGAACTGATCGCTGTCTGTGATTGCTCCAAAGGAAGTCAGCCGCGGGTATGTATCCGCCTTTTTGTCATAAGGCGCCCGGAACGTGTCAGAAGGGCTTGTAATGAATGCTTTCATGACAAGCTTCAGCAAATCAACTGTCGCATCATATATGATGCTATTCCGCTGAAAAACGACATCATCTATCAGGAGCTGTTCCAGATCCCGCTGTGCTGCATCGTTCCGGATACCCACCCTTACGCCGGCAGGACAGAGCTGGCAAAAGAAGAATTGTATCTGGAGAATATGGTGGTCTGCAATTCTTATGCCGTTCCATTCAAGGCAGCGGAGATGCAGAACCGCATCGCGCAGCATATCCCTCCGGAGTCCACCTGCATCTGCGACAATCTGCAGGCTCTCCTTACGCTGGTAAGAGCCGGTTATGGCTGTTCCATCCTGCCGCAGATGCATTTCATCAGTTCGGACATCTGCGTCATTCCGATCACCGGCAGCGAGCCTTTGTCTTATGGTATTTTCTATCGAAAAAACGCCGTAAGCCCTCTGTTGAAAAAGTTTATCTCTATCATGACCACAACTTCTTTCCAATAAAAAAGAGGCGGTGCAGGTATGAAAATTACCCGCAGCGCCGTTTTCCTGAAAGCATGCCATAATGATTGCGATAGCGGCATCGCCATTGGGATTCAAAGAATACAGCCTCATATACACCCGGAATTGGTGCATCCAATCAGCAGATTTGTCAATGAAGCATTGACTTTTTCCCCCTTCCTGCGTATAATGTTCTTCAGAGAACAGTTCTTTGGGAAACTTTCAGGAAAACAGGAGGCAAATCATGCAGTCACAGTTTATCAATCATCAGATTCTTGGAAACATCCTCTATGAACAGTGCATCCATGCTGCCTGTGCACAGCATGGCCTTATAAAAACCGAGATGGACATTCTTCTTTTTCTGCACAACAATCCCGGATTTGATACTGCTACAGATATTGTAAAGTTCCGACATCTGTCCAAGTCCCATGTGTCCAAATCCATCCAGTCTTTAAAGGAACGGGGCTGGCTTGCGGCCTTTTATCAGGACAACAACCGCAGAACCATTCATCTGAAGCTCTGCAAGGCAGCGGACGCGGCGATCGCAGATGGACTGCAGGCACAGAGCAGATTTGCTTCTGTTCTGCTTGCGGATTTCACAGAAGAAGAAAAAAAGCAGCTTCAGACCTTATTATGCCGAATCATGAACAACCTGCAGACGCATTTTCAGTCGGAAACATGAGGACCCGGGCATTGAGGGAGAAAATTCAGAACTTAAAATCGGAGGAAACATCCCATGAAAATATTATATACTTTTATCATCTGTTTTGTCGCCGGTATCGGCGCCGGTCTTGGCACGGGCTTTGCGGGCATGAGCGCTGCCGCAGTCATCAGTCCCATGCTGATCACCTTTCTTCATATGGAGCCTTATGATGCGGTCGGCATCGCCCTTGCCAGCGACGTGCTTGCCAGTGCCGTCAGCGCTTATACCTATGGAAAAAACAAAAATCTGGATATCAAAAACGGCGTCCCCATGATGCTCGCCGTACTTGTCTTTACGGTGGTCGGAAGCTTTGTATCCAGCCTGGTTCCCGGTTCCACCATGGGCAGTTTCTCTGTTATCATGACGCTGCTTCTCGGGATCAAATTCATCCTGAAGCCGGTTATGACAACCAGAGAGACCATGGACGCCGTTGACCCGAAGAAACGGCTCCTCCGGTCCATCCTCTGCGGAGCCGGGATCGGCTTTATCTGCGGCTTTATCGGAGCCGGCGGCGGCATGATGATGCTTTTGATCCTGACCTCCGTCCTCGGCTTTGAATTAAAGACTGCCGTCGGAACCAGTGTCTTTATCATGACCTTTACCGCCTTCACCGGCGCCGTCAGCCATTTTTCCATCGGGGGAGCCCCGGATGTATTAAGCCTGATCTTCTGCATCGCTTCCACGCTTTTGTGGGCAAGAATTGCCGCCCGCTTTGCCAACCGCGCCACGCCGGCAGTTCTGAACCGCGCCACCGGCGTCGTGCTGGTCATTCTGGGCGCCCTGATCCTGAGTGTCCATATGCTGTCCTGAAACCGGTTCTGTGCCCGGTTCTCCCATTCCATACAGGCGCCGGACACAGACAGAAGGCATGTTACGACAGCCTCATGGCAAATCAGAATTCTTTCTTTTCCATGATTCGTACCGCACACAGATAAGAAACTGTCAGCACCAGTACACATACGGCTGTCAGAGAGAAAAGAACTATCAGCGGAGAATTCTCCAGCCATTGGCCGAGCCCTGCCGGCACAGATCTCAGCACCGGTATCCGGGAATCGAACCTGGCAATCATAAAAACACCGATGGCCAAAAACGCCAGCACCGTGAACGCAACATTTCGTCCCTTTTCCGCCCCGTATTTCAAAATGGCGGGAAAGGTACCGCTCACATAGATCAGGCAGACCAGCAGATAGATCGGTTCCGTCGGCAGGAGCTCCAGATAATCCGCCGCGGAAAACCGCATCAGAAAAAATGCCATGCGCAGCAGACATCCAAGAAACCATACCACCATAATCAGCAGGATGCTGAACAGATATTTTGCTTTCACATAATTCCGCCGCCCTGAAGGCAGCGCCATCAGGTATGCCATCCCGTTATCATACTCGTCATAGCTGAAGCTGCTGAAAGAAAATATGGTAATCATAAAGGTCAGATAACTGGTCATAAAAGAAGAAAAGTTTTCAGAACCCGTAAATGCCATCATGCAGGCAACTACAAGCACGATTATAAAATAACGTCCCTGACGTTTTAAAAGCATGCAGTCTTTTATCATCAATCCGCTCATACTGCTTCCCCCTTTACCATCATTGTGATTACTTCGTCAATGGAGCCTTTTTCCACGGCGATTCCCGGCATGTTATCCTGATAATACTGCTTTTGGTCTGTCAGGAGGCTGTAGCCAAAGCTTTCCCGTTTTTTCTTAAGAATCCTGCTCTTGTCCAGCGCCCTGTACTGCTCTTCTGTAACCTTTAAAAGTCCGTAATTTCCAAGAAGCGTGTCTGTCTCTTCATGCATGACAATCGTTCCATTGTCAATCAGATAGAAATCATCGCAGAGCCCCTCCAGATCGGTAGAAATATGAGAACTGATCAGAATCGACCGGTCGCCGGGGATCATATATTCCCGCAGCATATCCAGAACCTCTTCCCTTGCCAGCACATCCAGCCCTGCAGTCGGTTCATCCAGAATCAAAAGCTTTGCATTATGGGACATGGCAATCAGAATCTTCAGTTTCGCTTTCATGCCGGTGGACAGTTCCCGGATCCGCTTTTTCATGGGAAGCCCGAAGCTGCTGCAGCGGTTCAAAAAATCCTTCTCCTCAAAACGGGAATACAGACGGCTGAATATCGGTATCAGATCTTCCAGACACAGATATTCACTGAAACAGGCATTCGGCAGAACAATTCCCAGTTTTTCCCGGTCTTCCTTCGTCATCTGCTCCGCCGGTTTTCCAAATACTTCCACGGTTCCCCGGTCCGGAAAGATCAGGCCCAGAACTGCTTTAAACGTCGTACTCTTACCTGCCCCGTTCGGTCCGATGAGCGCTGTCACATTTCCCTCCGGCACCTCCATGGAGCAGTTCAGACAGAAACCGGAATAGCGCTTTTCCACATTTTCTAATCTTATCAGCATCATGATTCCTCCAGTATGATATGAAATAATTCGGTAATCTCCGTATTGTTCATCCCGCAGCTTCTGCCCTTCCGGATCGCCGCTTCCAGTTCCGCTTCTACTTCCCGCCGCTTCTCCTCCAGAAGCTGTGCCTGACTGGCGCTGGATACAAAGCTTCCCTTACCATGGACGGTAGTGACAAATCCCTCCTGCTCCAGCGTGTCATAGGATTTTTTCACAGTCAGGGCACTGACCCGAAGCTCTCTGGCCAGCACGCGTACCGATGGAAGGACCACTCCTTCCGTTAGTTCCCCGTGAATGATCAGATCCTTGATCTGGCCGGAGATCTGTTCATAGATCGGCTGCACGGATGAATGATTGATGATCAGTTTCATCTTGCTCCTCCTTTGTGTAAACAGTATATAACACTTCATAACTGTTGTCAACTGTTTTATACTGTTTATCGAAAAAACAGCGGCAAAATATCTGCCTGTGAAACGCAGGAATCATTTTTCAGAAAATTGTTTCGAATGAAAGTATTTTGGATTTTGCCGGAAATGAAGATATGCACAGGAACATTTTCATTTTTTTATCGGGAAACGGATTCTTTCACGCGCAGAATCCGCCTGACCGATTCATCGATCCGTTCCCCGGTCAGTTCCCCCGTTTCCAGTGCAGCAAGCACCCCTTCAAAGGCACTGTGAAAATCCACCGGCATCAGAATCAGATCCACGCCCGCCTGAAGCGCAAGGACCGCCGCTTCTGCCGAATCATACTGCTGGCTGATGGCGCCCATATTCATGGCATCCGTTACCACGATGCCATCATAGCCCATTCTGCTGCGCAGCACTTCCGAGATCATATAAGAAGACAGGGTACACGGCGTCTCGTCCCCGGTGACGGAAGGCACTGCGATATGCGCTGCCATAATAAAATGGATTCCCTCCTGGATCCCTCTCTGGAAAGGAACCAGCTCTGCTTCTGTCAGCTCCTCCAGACTCTTATCTGTATATGCATAGCCCTGATGGCTGTCTCCCAGTGTCGCTCCATGCCCCGGATAATGCTTCAGAACGGCCCATACGCCATAATCTTCCAGTCCTCTCACCTCTGCCATGGCAAAGTCTGCCACCAGTTCCGGGTCCGTGCCAAAAGAACGTCTTCCGATCACCTGGTTTTCCGGATTCGTCACCACATCCGCCACAGGCGCAAAGTCCAGTGTAAAGCCCAGATCTGACAGACACGCGCCAATCACCTGTCCAACCCGCTTTGCTTCCTGTATTTCTCCGCGGTCTCCGATGGAACGCATATCTTCGATCTGCTCCATTCCAAAAGCAGGCTGCCTGCCGATCCGCGCCACCTGTCCGCCCTCTTCATCCACACCGAAAAACGGAACCGGATATCCTGCTTCCTCATAATACTGCCTTGTATTTTGGAGCATGGTACGCACCTGTTCCGGTTCCTTCAGGTTTTTGGTAAAATAAACGATACCTCCCACCGGATACTGTGCAATCGCTTCTCTCGTACGGTCTCCCGCCGCCGTCACCGTCTCGCCGCCGGTCAGGGCCTCCGGCGTGATCATAAAAAGCTGAAGCACCTTTTCTTCGATGGTCATGTCATTCATCACTTCCTGAATCCGTTCTTCCAGAAGCTCCTCTTCTGTCTTCTCCGGTTCTTCCGGCTGCTGAACTGCTGTCTCTTCCTCATCTGCGTCTGTCTGCCGTGTATCTTCGGAACCTGTTTTTTCCGGTTCTTCCTGTTCCGGAGTTTCCAGTCCGTCCGGTTCTGCTGCTTCCGGCTGTACCCCTTCTGCAGGTTTCTGCCCGGCCGATGCTTCCAGCAGTTCTTCTTCCCGGTCCTCTGCAGGCATCTTCTGCTCCTTTAGCAGCCACACGCCGACTCCTCCGACAACCGCGCACATCAGCATTCCCAGAAAGGCTCCGAAAAGCACATATCCGATCCTGTTTTTTCTGCGCCGCATTTTCTCTGTCCGCTTCTTTTTTCCGTTCAATTTTCATACACTCCCTGTTTTCTGTTCATGAACAGGATAACCAGTATCCTGCATCATATACCTGCAGTCCGGCAGCCCGGCTCCCTCAGATATGCATTCTCCTTCGAACTTCCTCTCTCAGTCTGGCGCGCCGTATGATCGTAATCAGCGCGGCATCGATGATGACACAGCAGGTCAGTACGATCGCGGACCAGGTAATTCCCGGAGGCACCTGTCGGAAAAGATCGATCAAAAGCTCCGCCGCTATGGTAAATACCGCAATCTCCCCCAGCACAAATGCCGCACAGGAAAGAATCGAAGCATGAATCTGCCGGACGCACACGACAAACAGCAGAACCAGTCCGGTAGCAAGCACGGTCAGCGGAAATGCCAGACCCAGGTACCATCCGTTCCCCGGATGCAGCCATGCGATGATTCCAAAATACATGCTGATGCCCGCACCGTCCAGAAAAAGGCTCAGGTAAGGACTCAGCTTCTGAAAAAAGACCGGCAGGAAAAAAATCCACAGAATCGCACAGCCTCCGATCACATACAGGGACCAGGATGTCCTCTGAAAGACCAGAAGATTCAGAAGCCCGCAGACTCCCGCTGTGACAGCCAGTATGATGCTGATCAGGATCATCGCATCTGTCTGCTGCACCGGTGATGCATCTCCCTTCCGGACCGGAAAAGGCGCCAAAGCCGTCCGGTCCACTGCCTGCCTGGGATTATGGACTTCCGTATTACACAAAGGACATACAGAGCAGCCGGCATGAAGCTCCACTCCGCAGTTCACACAATAGGACATTTTCTCTCACCCCGTCTTTCGATTACTCTCGATCTTTACATGAATTCCGTCTTTCACCAGCTTCCGGAAAAACAGCCGTTCCACGTCTGCTTCTACAATACTGCTGGCAAAACTGATGCTCAGGCTGTCCCCATAGCTTGCAACCGCACAGTTTGTCCGGGCTGAAAAGGGCTGTCCCATCAAAACGTCAAACCGTTCGATATACGCCTTCATCTCCTTTGGCGTCTCTATGATTCCCAGATTTGTAAGACCTGCGCTGGACTGCCTGTCCTGCACCCGTTTATAAAACTGCCGCACGACAAAATCCTTGAAAAACAGCGGTACGACCCGTATAAACGGATTCCTGGTCACTGCCGCATTGGTCGTGATGTCTGCGTTCAGAAATTTGTTATTGATATAATACCGCATAAAATGGTGTACCTGTACGATAATATCCTCAAAGGTATAATCTCCCATGCGCGGATCAATGGAAGGGTATACCATGGTAATAAAATTCCGAAGCGTTTTCGACGGAAAAAACCTCCGCAGATTCACCGGCATGGCAATGGATACCGGAAGCTCCCGAAATACGCGGTCCGCCTTCTGCTTTTCCAGAAGGGCATAGAGCAGCACCGCATTCAGATATTCCGTTACAGATACCTGATATTTTCCTGACACTGCCCGCACCTGAGAGACCTGCAGTACCCCGTTGATAATATTCAGTGTATAAAAAGGTTCTTTTGTTCCCCGGATCCGGTAGGTCTTATCCCTGCTTCTGGGCGGACGCACCCGGGAGCTGGCATACCGGATGTAGGCGTCCTCCAGTTCCTCCGGATCCGGTTTTTCGTCAAGCGCAAGGACACCATGTCCATCCGGTATCTCATACCCTTTCAGCCGCAGATAGACTGCAGTCATCGTCCGCAGCAGGTACAGCGCCCCGCCTCCATCCGACAGAGAATGAAAGACCTCCAGCGCGATCCGGCATTCATAATAATAGATTCTTATCAGGTACCGGTTACTGTTCTGGAAAAACATCGGCATACAAGGGTTTACAATATCCGGCTCCACAAACGGTCCCGGGCGGTCATTCGGTTCCAGATAGCGCCAGAACAAGCCCTTTCGCATCGCCACCTTGAACGTGGGAAAACGCGGCAGCGTCAGATCCACTGCCTTCTGCAGAAGATCCGGCTCCACTTTTTCCTTCAGGATCACTGAGAGCCGATATACAGAAGAAAAATTCCGCCGCTGCAGCGTCGGATACACAATCGCCGACAGATCCAGACGGTACCATGGGGTTTTATGATTCAATCGTTTGCTCATGTGTATAATTATAGCATTATTTTCTTGGGTTTCCTATAAAAATATGCTAAAATTTATAAAGGAATATACATCATGCCCTGAACGCCTGCCATGGGCATATATTCCTTCCAGCTCCCGCTTGCGCTTAGTGAAGGGCAGCAGCGGTCCTAAGGCGCGAAAAGACCGCGCCTTAGGACCGGCACCCTTCCATGGGGCTTTCAGGAACATATGCCCATAACAGGCTGAACGACGGCACATCTGAACAGGAACCATCATATCGAAAAACAGAAAGGAATGGATTATTTTATGATAGAGAAACAGCGCCACAATCAGAATCTGCTGAAAGCAATCCGGCGGATGCACACCCTGGTGGAGAATGAAGATATCGAAAAGCAGCGCGCCTCCAAAGATAACCTCGGGAATCTGCTGGTGAAAAGTGCGGAGATGAATTATGAAGATCTGGAAGTGGATGGAATTTCCGCGGAATGGGTCAGCGTCAAGCGAAAGCATATGAAAAAATATGTCCTGCTCTACTGCCATGGCGGCGGATATAATACCGGAAGCCTGAAATACGCCAGAAGCATCACCAACAAGCTGGCAGCTTCCACCTCCATGGACGTCCTGAGCTTCGATTACCGGCTGGCCCCGGAAAATCCCTATCCGGCAGCGCTTCATGATGCTGTAAAGATGTGGGATTATCTGATGTACCAGGGATACGGTGCAAGAGATGTAATCCTTGCCGGCGACTCTGCAGGCGGAAACCTTGCCCTTGCCCTGACCCTGACCTTAAAAGAGCAGAAACGCATCCTTCCCAGAGGGCTTGTCCTCTTCTCTCCCTGGACCGACCTGACCAGAAGCGGTGCGTCCCACCGAAGCAAACAGGAAGTTGACCCCATTCTGACGGAGAAATATCTGACGCAGGCAATTGAAGATTATGTAGGAGAACGGGATCTGCAGGACCCCTTTATCTCACCGCTGTATGGAGACTTTCATGATTTTCCGCCTACACTGATCCAGGCAGGGTCCAATGAAATCCTCCTGTCAGATTCTCAGGACCTTCACAAACAGATGATCCGCCATCAGGTGGGAGCCCGGATCGCCGTCTATCAGGGCATGTGGCATGTCTTCCAGATGTCCCCGTTTAAGACCGCATACGAAGCCATGGACCAGGCAGCGGAATTTATCTTTGATATCTGCCGGTAAGCATATGGCTGTTTTTCATGAATATTTACGATATGTGCGCATTTTCTTGACATTTTTCGTCATATGTATTACTCTATAACCATCTGTACAACATTTACATAAGAAAAAGATAGAGGCGCGGCTAATACCATCAGGTTCCTTTGCCACGGGACAGGCATCCCGAAGATTCCGAAGAGATTATCCGCCGAAGCAGTGTTCCCTGCCTGAAGAGACATTGCTGGGGTGCAGCAGAATATGCTGTACACTGTCACAGGTATGTGGAGCGCTATCGTTTGTGAAAGGGATTACTGCGGTCATGGACGTTACACGTGCCATGGCTTTTTCTTTTGTCTGTTTGCAGAAATCCAATTACAGGTGGGAAAATGTTATGTATGCAACTTTCTGGTCCCTGGTACCGCCTCTGGTGGCGATCATCCTTGCGCTGATCACCAAAGAAGTCTACAGTTCCCTGTTCATCGGAATCGTGACGGCGGCACTCTTTATCACCAATTTCAACGTCGTATCCGCATATACGACCATGTTCAGCGACGGATTCATCGCTTCTCTGTCCGACAGCGGGCATGTGGGGATCCTGATCTTCCTGGTCATTCTGGGAACCATCGTCGTCCTCATGAACAAAGCCGGCGGCTCCGCTGCCTACGGAAAATGGGCACAGAAAAAGATCAGAACCCGCAGGGGAACCCTTCTGGCGACCTTCGCACTGGGTGCGCTGATCTTTGTGGATGATTATTTTAACTGTCTGACCGTCGGAAGCGTTATGCGTCCGGTTACAGACAAGCACAATGTGTCCCGCGCAAAGCTTGCCTATCTCATCGACGCCACAGCTGCTCCGGTCTGTATGATCGCTCCGATCTCCTCCTGGGCTGCTGCTGTAGCAGGCGTAGTGGAAGGGACCGACGGGCTGACCCTGTTCATCAGCGCGATCCCCTATAATCTGTATTCTCTGCTCACCATCGCCGCCATTATCCTCATCTCCTGCTTCGACATCGATTTCGGACTGATGAAAAAACATGAGGACAACGCCAGAAAAGGCGACCTTTTTACATCCGGTGAAACAGTTGCTTCTGACAATGCCTTTGATGCGGTGTCAGACAAAGGCAAAGTCATCGATCTGGCATTCCCGGTCATCGTCCTGATCGCCTGCTGTATCGTCGGCATGATCTATACCGGCGGCTTCTTTGACGGGGAAAACTTTGTGAATTCTTTCGCAAACTGTGACGCGCCCACCGGCCTTTCCATGGGTTCTGCGGCAGCGCTTCTGATCACGGTCATCTTTTATATGGTCCGGAAAGTACTCACTTTCAAGAACTGTATGGAAGCATTTCCCGAAGGCTTCAAAGCCATGATCAGCCCGATTCTGATCCTGACCTTTGCATGGACCCTGTCCGGGCTGACCGGCAATCTGGGAGCGGCAGAATATGTCAGCAGCATCTTTGAAGGAAGCGCAGCAGGGCTGACCGGCATGCTTCCTGCCATTGTATTCCTCGTGGCGATCTTCCTGGCGTTCTCCACCGGTACTTCCTGGGGAACCTTCGGAATCCTGCTTCCCATTGTTGTCGGCATCAGCCTCCCCGGCAATCTGCTGATCATCACCATTGCAGCATGTCTGGCAGGCGCAGTGTGCGGAGACCACTGCTCTCCCATCTCGGATACAACGATCATGGCATCTGCCGGAGCTCAGTGCGACCACATCAACCATGTATCCACCCAGCTGCCCTACGCCCTTCTGGTAGCGGCTGTCTCCTTTGTGGGATACTGTATTGCCGGATTTATCCAGAATGCATGGATCATCCTGCTGATTTCACTGATCCTGCTCTGTGTGGTTCTCTTTGCCGTCAAAAAATTCCTGGTAATTCCAGAGGAAGCATAACCGGGTTTCACAACCGCAGGCGGAAAGAAAAGCCCGCAAAAATTCAAAAAGCCGCTGCACCTGCAGGTAATACTGACAGGTGCGGCGGTTCTTTTTATCATTTCTTCCATCTGGTAAACTGATAATAGGCTCCGATCATGTTGGCGTCATTCAGGAATCTGCATGCCACAACCGGCGGCTGATACAGCGGATACGGGAAATCCGAGTACAGCTCTGTGAACTGTTCATTGATCTTCCGGATCAGCAGCGGCTGTGCCGAGATGCCGCCTCCGATGGCGATCTTCTCCACATCAACCATACAGTTGATATTAAAAAGCTGTACTCCGATCAACCGTGAAAATTCATCCAGCGCTTTCTGGACTGTCTCATCTCCGGCTTCAGCCATGGCAAAGATCTCCTCTCCGGAAAACTCTTCTTCCGTCTCCTTATGCTTCTGCACCAGTGACAGGAGTCCTTTTCGGCCGTTCACCTGCGCCCACCATGCATCCTGATTGTAGGGCTGATGACAGTCTGTATGGATAAAACTGGCTTCCCCTGCGGAGAAATGTTTGCCCATATATACTTCCCCATTCAGGATCAGACATCCTCCGATCCCGGTTCCCAGAATGACTGCCAGCGCGGTATCCGCACCTTTCAGGGCGCCGTATCCGACCTCCGCAACGGCTGCACATTTTGCATCGTTTCCGATCCATACAGAAGTCCCGTACCTCTTTTCCACTTCCTTCACAAAATGGCACTGATCCAGACAGGTAAGCGCGCCTCCGCTGATGGCATATCCGCTGGCAGAATCAATGACCCCCGGCATACTGATCGCAAGACCATCCACGCCGTTTCCGATCTTCTCCCAGACGCCGTCCAGTACATCCAGAAATGCAGCTCTCCCCTCCTCCGGCGGTGCGTCCCTGTCCGCCTCCGGTGTGCGGACCTTCCCCCGCTCCGTGATGGCAAGCTCCTCATCCATCTGTCCGTATTTGATAAAACTTCCTCCGATATCCAGTACCGCTGTCTTCATCTTTTCCTCCTTCTGCCTTATGTTCCCCGCCTTCACCTGAAAAGCGACGGGGCAGAACCGATTCAGAGAAACGGTTCTCTTTCTTCCGGCTGCTTCTTCCCCGTCCGTTTCCGCCTGTCAAAAAGACAGAGCGTCATACCCGCTCCGGTACAGTACCATTTCCCCCTGCTCCCGGGTCTTCAAAAGGTCTATGACCCTCTGGTTGCTGCTTCCCCGATAGGGCAGGGTAAGATCCCGTTTTTCCATCACAAAGGGGCCGTCCACCAGAAGATCCGCCAGTTCCAGAAGACGCCGCACCCCCGGTTCGCCGGAGTCCGCAAGCTGCTCATACAGATACCCGGTGTAGATCATCAGATGCTTTCCAAGCTTCTTCACTTCTTCTGCTACCAAAACCAGCGCCTCCGCCTGCCAGAACGGCTCTCCGCCGGAGAAAGTGACGCCGGACGCCAGCGGATTTGCAGCAATCTGCGACAGGATCCTGTGCACATCCGCTTCCCTCCCGCCCTTCGGATCGTGGGTCTGGGGATTATGGCATCCCGGACAGTGATGCGGGCATCCCTGTGTAAAGATCACATAACGGATCCCCGGCCCGTCCACGATGGAGTCCTGCTGGATTCCCGCGATCCGAAGCGGCTCAGGACAGGCTGTGTTTGACACGGTCCTTCTCCTCCGCCCGTTTCGCATTGTTAAACCGGTCCGTGGTTCCTACCAGATACCCTGTGATCCTCCGGATCCGGTCAAACCCCACATTCGCTCCTGCCTGTCCGTTTTCTGCTTTTACTTTTCCTGCCATCCCAAATTCCTCCTTGATCTGCATATATAAACGGCACTAAATTCTTGCCCTCACAGAGTCTTGTCCTATGTGCCGTTT
>ERZ778516.2366-NODE-2366-length-12738-cov-10.016873_pt1 | contig 12738 bp, 9 predicted proteins | sample MGYA00510342_ERZ778516 | MGnify/ENA primary metagenome ERZ778516 (study PRJEB29527, sample SAMN07138961) | mouse gut metagenome | material: feces | host: mouse | place: China:Nanjing | collected 2016-01-25 ...
AATCTCAGACTGACAAATGCCAGATAAAACAGGAATGTCTCCGGCAGTTTATGAAGTCCAATCCCAATCAGTAAAATAATGATTCCATTAACCATATTAGCTATGGTAATTTCAAACCCATATTTATAAATCTCCTCGTCATCTGCCGTGATAATCTGTTCTTTTAAAAGCAACAAAGACAAATAAGTGGAAATCATACTTATCATAACAAAACCTCTTTTTCTACATACTAACAAATATTTTATCCAGAAGCAATCAATGTGACATAATCAGTATTTTTTCGACATAAACAGTAAAATATTGCAAGTATAAATCAAAAGGGCCATTATATTTTCTGATATTATGACCTTTCCTGTCGTTTCTATAACCTGATTTCAATATAATCTTTTGACGGAACCTGCCTTCCTCTTCCCAGCGACAATAAGGAAACCGATGAATGGCTAAGACATAAGATAAAAACCATTTATTGAAAACAATGGAAGAAAGTCAGGACGAAATTCAAGGAGATAAAGAAGGCAGGGGCGGAAGAAGAAAAGGCATGGATATGTACCAATATGCGAAATAGAAACCGGTATTGTGATGAATGTTTCGTATTGCAGACTGCATTTAACAACAGAAAACTCCGTGAATTTGGATATCCAACATTCACAGAGTTTTATCTGAAAGTATGTGAAAACTAAGGAACCGCCCGCCGTATACAGAACCATACCCACTGGAAGGGGCGGTAAATTATTTATCTCCCTATTGATTTTTCATTACATTAACAACAGTCGGCAATTCCTCTAATTTCCCAACATTTACATAGGTAAACGGAATCCATTTCAATATAAGCTTTCGTTTCGCCGATCCGTCTTTCTTCCCGGTCCAATATGTATGCCAGTGCCCCCTTCTGACATGAGGAGCCAGTCTGTAATGAACCACTGGTTCATAATTTGACCTGCCAGACTGTTGTTTTGTCTTTTTGATATGTTTTTCAGTTCTTCTCCGGTTTTGACTCACCATACGCATACCAACATCCCATTTCCTTATTTCCCTGTAGCAGTCTTTTATATCTTCAATCCTTCGCAAAGTTCCGGAAGGCTTTGGATCTGCAGACTGAATATCTGCATTGACAGAACATATATATAATACCAGCTGAAGCATTTTTTCTGCAAGCTCCATATGCTCCCGTACTTTATCATCAACACATTCCCGCTGATAACGTTTTTTCAGGACTTCAGCTATACATTCTCTCAGGGTTTTTCCTTCGGTTAATTCAAATCCACGAACCGCTACTTCCTGCCCGTTTCTGCACAAAACAAGAAATTTTAACACATCGTTACCATACTGATCCATATCGTAATAGACAAAAAAACCATGGTACTGGTCTTCCTGCAGATTCGGAGATTCCATATAAACGCAGGGATATGGCAGACTCTTTAATATTTCCACAGGAATCTGATCATCTCCCGCCTGCTGATATAAGGCGAGTTCTAATTCCATGTTAAAACGATACACCTGTTTGCTGATCCTCCAGGATGCCAACGCACTCACAATATTCGCAACATGCACTGCATCTTCATATTCATCAGCAGGAATCCGATCATAGTAATTCATGGTAAATAATACTTCAAGAAGTGTGATATATGCAAGATCGGAAGTTTTACCTGAACCCTTTTTTCTTAATACCGTACGCATCTCATCCATCTGTTCCCATGTTATCCGTCCCTTTTTATTATAATCTTTTATCATTTGCAGTGGTGGATATATCTCTTTTGTTTTTTTCATAATACTCTTACTCCTAAATCCATTCTTTTCCATATATCAGGCTGTATTTTTTATTATTTCTTTACTCGACTCTCCCAGCACAAATCCTGTGCCATCAAAATGGATGATGAATATTTTCAGTGTTTTGGTATATCATAAAATCAGAACTTCTTCTGTATTGGTTTTCAGATGTCACAATCCCATTATCCCAAAGATCAGGTGCCGTTTTAATACACTATTTATTACAGTAGTTTTACCTCAAACCTCAAGCATTTACGTCATAATTAAAGTATTAAAGTGTAGCAACCCAATATATGTATCAAATATCTTACATTGAATTTCGTCTGCCTGATAACACCTGTCGTAATATATTTACTATATTGTTTCTCATTTACACTTGGCTTCTATTGCTAAAATCAAAAAAGCAGACCAAATAAAAATATATTTTCACTAATTATTGATACCCATGGAAAAGGATACATATATGGAATGGCATATCCGGGTCAAGACCAGTCGTTATATTTTCCTGAATGCTATATAATGGTTCTTTTGTAAAACTTTTCATAATTATACAGGCTCTTCTATTTCCCTGCAATTTACATACAGCATATACCGTATATTTTTCAACACATCCGTAAAATTCCTTCCTTTTTTTGTCAAATTTTGTAATCTAAATCGTCTGTATTATAGAACCATAATTCAGAAATCTATTATATAGGAGTACTCCATGGAGCTATCTCATCAAATAATACAAAATAATGACAACTTAAAAGCAGAGCTTATCTCCTTTGTCACACTTTACGGAATATCCGGATTACAGGAAGCAATGCGATTGTACATCGAAACATCTCAAAACTATATCTGTAAAACCAAAACATCCGTTCGCAAAATTAAGATCAGGGATATCTATTACCTGCAAATCCATGGCCATAAAATTACCATCCATACCGCAAACGATATCTATCACAAATATGGAACTCTACACGAAGAATTTGCTGTTCTATCTGCATATGGATTTCTCAAATGCAGCCAGAGTTGTATCGTATCATTAAACAGAATAAAAGAAATCGAAGGCAATACCCTTATCCTGACCAATGGTGACAGATTACATGTCAGCCGAACTTATACCGCAAAAGTCCTCACCGCTTTCAACGTAAGCGCAAAATAAACCAGCGGAGTGACAGGACCTGCATGTCATTTGTTGAAAGCCGGCGTAGATACTGTAACTATTAAAAATATATTGGGACATGTATTGATGCAAACAACACAGCATTATGTTGAAATGTCACAGGATTCGGTTGACAAAAAGTTTAAAAAATGGAAGGACACCTGGTTTGGAAAATTAAACATGATCTTTCTATGCAATATGTACGAAATCATAAAAATGTATTCCACCGAGAAGTAATTCTGTTCTCTCAAAAAAATTGAATATTATTTCCACGATATACTGGTGAACTATATACTGCTGTCAGGCCGTTTCTTCTCGGAGCTTCTCTAACACTGTTTTCAATTTCTCCGGAACCGGAAGTCCGAGATGTACTGTGTCTTCCAGAAGGATCAATCCTTTAACTGAAAGGTAAAATACAATAACTGCTGTGCGCATCGCAGGCGTACCCTTAAGTATATTCATGTCGAGAATATTCCCTATCCCAACCAATATAAAAATCTGAATGTTTTGGAAAACATTCCGGATCGCAATACCATCAGCCACCCTGTGGTCAATGACCGCGCACATGCCGCTTGTAATACTACCCATCATTACAAACACGGCCAATGAAGACAGCAGATTATCGAATCCACCCAAATACCACCCGAACCAGTTGCCAACAGTTTCATATACCATATAAGCGCTTCTCCAAAATTCACTCATTGTCCTGCCTCCTACTTATATCTGCTTTTGCACAACTACAATAGTTTGAAAATGTACAAATCATGTGTTACTATTGAATCAAGCGCTTAATCTGTAAATGATATTACAGAATTACGGCCAGATTTTCAGTAACGACAACGGGGACAATTCCGTGACAATGAGGTGAAAATATGCTGCTTACTGACATTTTAAAAATTTTGGCAGTCCAGACTCAAGGATTAGGATATCGCAGAACAGATCTATATGAGAAACTGTTTCAGAATCTCCTAGACGAGAACTGTTTTTCACTGGAGGATATTGTAAAACAGATATTTTCCGGCTCGCGTTCTTTAAACAGCTCTTTAATGCGTACATTGTGTGAACCAGATGGCTTTCACAGGCTATGTGATAATATCCAGAATAATTTTCTCAATGTAGTCGGAAATCATGGAGATCTCTATGAACAGCTGTGCACTCTGCTTATTACCTGTCCGTATATGAAAAAAGAGGATGTAGAAAAATTGATATCTGCCTGTGACCCCGCACAGACCGCTGAATTATCACGATTTATTGCCGCCTGCATTGTTTGCGGCAGTTATAACACAACGCAAAGCAGGCAGGTGAATCCTGCAATTCAGGAAAAATATGCTCTAAATCTGGCATACATGAACCTTGCCTCCCCGGCAAAAGAATTAGACTTGAAAAAACAGCTCTGGAAAGCTGCTCAGTCAAGTTATATCGCATCCCACAGAGAAGGCGGTCGCTTTTACAGTCTGAATATCCTTGAGCGGCTGCTGCCCCAGGGATATATTTCAAAAAACCGCTTTTTGTCTCGCGGCACTACAAAGGACGGAACTGTCGCACCATTGAAAGACCTTTGCGCACAATCTGAATCGGATATCGCTGTTATCGGAGACGGCGGAATCGGAAAAACAACTTTCCTTCAGCATTTGATGGAGGATGAATTCCTCTCGCCGGACGGGAAAGCACGGCATTACATGAGGAACCGGCCTGTCCCGTTTTTTATTGAACTGAACCGTTGCCCGGATCATATCAACGAATGGTATGACAGTACGCTTGGAAAGACCAATTTTATCACAAGATACATAGGCCAAATCCAGGAAAACCACTCTACTCTTGACTCCGTATCTTTTCAAACTCTTGACAGTATTGAAAAAGAACTGCAAAGAATCCCCTCCGATGGAAAAGCGCAGTATCTTCTCCTTCTGGACGGATTCAATGAAGTTCGGGCCAACAGTTCTATCCGCGTCAGTCTGAGCAACGAGATATCTGTGCTGCATACCTATCCCAATGTCCGAATCATCACTACCAGCCGGGAAACTCAATCCGCCTACTATGCCTCTGACTTTAAAAACATTTATTTAACTGGACTAAATGAAGACGAAATCATAGCCCATCTGGAAAAATGTCATATACCGCAACCAGTCATCGGCAATGCGAAAGCCTGTGACCCATTGATGAAATGTTTAAGAATTCCTCTTTACCTGTGCATGTTCTCCGCAGAGCATGCACAGGACGGTTTTCTGCCTCAAACAGCAGGCGAAATCTTATATTGTTTCTTCCATAAGAATTCCGCCTTTTATAATGCCCGCACCCGTATGACAGAAACGAAGACAAGTACACTGACAAAGCAACAGATTGCACTCATTCTGGATTTTATAATTCCATACATCGGATGGACTTTTGAAAACAGGGACATCTTCTCCATGAATGAGCAAACGCTCCGAACAGAAGTTTCCAATGCCATGCTGAACATAAAAGCACTCTTTTTATGCAGTGATTCAAATCCATTCCCTGATTTTAAATACAGCAAGCCTTTGTTGAAAGCAACAACTGACTCCTTTTATGATCGGGATGCAATATTGAATACCGATGCCATCCTGGCATGTGCTTATGATTATCTCGGCATCATTTACCAATATCAGCTCAATGAAGGTCCCTATGCAGATCGTATCCGAAGCTCGTTCTGCCACCACCATTTCCGGGATTACTTCTCTGCCATGTGGGATATACGTCTGTTATCCATGCTGCAGTGCCTTTCTGCAAAAGCCTTTTTTCATACATTTTGCAGTAACCCTGAACATAACAGCTTTCAGTCTTTTCTTGACACACAATACTGGCAAACGCAGAAGGTGCAGTTCATCAGTGAGATTCTGATGGAGCACAGGAACCGACCTCAACTTAACAGCAAAACTCTGAACTGGAGTTTGCCAAAACCAGAATACGATGAAGCCCGTATTCTGACAAACGCCATCAACTACTGCCGCAGATTGTATCAGGAAGGTATCGAAACACGATATATTCTCCCGAATATACTATCCGCAATCCTTTATGGTCGAAAAGAATTTTCAGGACTGGATTTGAGCAATCTGGATCTTCGCAAATGCTGCTTTTTCAACATCACATGCAGCAGACAGGGAAAAACCAGAATTCTCGCAGCTGATTTCAGTCACTCTATTCTATGTAAAGAAATCTTTTCACCGGAAGATCATCAGAACAGTATCATCGAATATTGTTATTACCAGAAACAATGCTTTACTATTGATGATGAAGGAATCATCAAATGCTGGGATATGCTGTCCGGTAAACTGGATTTTGAATTGTATTCTGCCGATCCCTTGGGTATTTCAGACTTTTCCAGCAAAGGATTTATGAAAATATCCTGCAATAACCATTGGCTGGCAGCAAAAGTTCAGGAATCCCATTCTGACGGTATACATATGTATGTAAACCTTTTTGATCTGTCAGACCCTGCCAAACCACCAAAGCGCATTATGCCGGCTGGCACGCATAATACACTCAATTATTTTACATTTACAGGAGATTCACGCAGCATCCTCTTACTTTGTGACTACACGACTGTTTACTGTATGGACATCGAAACGGGCATGCCATGTTACAGTGGTGTTTTCTCTCTCTATAAACAGAGTGAACTATATGCCGACTCTTCAGATTCGGATATTTTCGCATATACTGCGGAGTATAACACCTATGAAATAGAGGCCATTTTAATGGACTCCGGGATAGACGATAACGAATGGGACTATAGAGATGATGAGAACGATGATGAGTTTCCACAGGGTATCCCCTGCGAAATCTGTATCCTGATACCCAAAACAAGTGAAACACGTACACTATATTCTTATATTGGGGAACCCGGCGTAGCTCCAACCATCTCATACGACCGCAATAACAAGTGTTTTCTGCTGTATAATTTTGATGGACACCACATAGAAAGATTTCATTGTACATCCCTGCAATGTGATATGATCCTGGAGGAACTGACCGAAGAACAGAACACCCCGCCAACAGAGATCCATCCCCATCCGGAACACCAAAATGAATACTATATTATGTACCCCAATGTATGCTTTGCAGCTACAGTTGATGAAGACGGAAATGGGAAGGTATTGATGACTTATTCCATATCAGGAGTTGAAAAGCTGCTGGGAAATTCAGATCCAAGCGGTGAACTGGAATTTAAAACTGCTGTCGTTCCAGCATCCAATCGATTTATTGTCGGCAACGACTCCAATACTTATGAATGGGACGCAGAGAATGATGCCTTAATCCGAAAGTATAACTGTGTTTACTACAGCTGCACCGCTTTTTTCCCAAACACTACAAAGGACACAGGCATTCTGGTCCATCGACATAATGGAATTTCTCTGTTCCGTGGAACCCCCGCCAAATTATATGCCCAGTTCTGTTTTAATGAACCGGATTATCTGATTGACCTTTCCATTTATGATAGTATCCACAATATTTTAGCTTTGGCTTTTGCACGGCCTGATCATGAAAAGGTCATTATACTGAATTTAACGACGAGCCAGGAATATACTGTCTACTCGTCTATCCACCCTAATGAAACTATTGTGAATATGTGTTTTAGCGAAGATGGAAACCATCTTCTCATCACATCACAATATGAATGCTATGAATGTGAAATAAAAAACAGGAGCTTAACGGCGGTGGCTCAAGCAGGCAAAAATGAACGCTTTGCAGCGGGCAATTACAGGGGAAACGAGATAGAAATTGCTGTAGTCGAGCACTCCAGCCAGGCAGAGCCCTCAGTAAAACCATATTGTGTGTTCTACCGGCATGGCAGAAACAGTCAAGGTCCAACCTATCTCCGTTCATGGTATTATCTGATGCCAGAATTGGATGAAAGTCTGTTCCGTTATTTTCTTTATCAAAACAGCGATCTCGGCTTTGGAGGTTCAAATGACGAAAACGGTTTTCAAACGTATTGGGTAACCAGAGGCTTCTTCCTGGAGCAACTTCCCGACCTGAAGCGTTTTTTCAAGCCCAAAAGCTACACATGGCAAGGCAACCGGCGCCTGAAACTGAACATGGAATTTCAGCCATTAGATGAAATATTTGTCTGGCATAAAACGGCAATAACCAACCGATATGGTGTCGGTGACAGCGGATTCAGCTATATGTATCTCGCAGACGATATGTCGGAGGCGGTAATTACTAATAACAAAACACATTTGCTTTATCAAAAGCCTTTAATGAATCTCTCATATCAACAAATGCAGGCTGCTTTTCAGAATTCGTTCACCAATGTACATCCCAATACCTATTGGGATCTCGCAATTGCCTGGTATGACAATACACTGATTGGTTGTTATGAAGCTTACAACCTGATGCATATCTGTGCTGATGATAATAAACTATTGGACACAATTGAATATTATCCTGGCATCTCAATATTTGGATGCAAATTTAAAAATATCTGTGCAGATGAGGAAACAAAGAAGATTATAGAAGTCAATGGAGGCAGATTGTAATCTAATCATGCGTTTGGAGCACAAAGCCCCCCTGGTCTTATTTTTTCAAACACCCTCTCTTAAGCTATTTTTTGTTCTGTTTTTCATAAACGGAAGAAGATGGTTTCCGTCAGCCATCTTCCTCCATTTTATTGCAAAATGTCCCGGCAGCATTGCGAATTTCTTGAACTGCAATCTTTTCCTGAAACTCTACACTTTGCCTGCTTTTTTAATACAGACTGTAGTTCATAAAAAATTTATTCTGTCAAGCGGTTCCGCCAGACTCTCTCTTTTAATCTTATTTCACCATTTTCGAATTTTATGGATTTTAAATCCAGAAGACTATTGATCGCTCTTCTTAACCGGTCAGCTGAAATTTCATCCCCTGTCTGCTGTTTGTACCACCTTGGAAAATTTACATAAAACACCTCTTCCGGCTCTCCCCGGTCATACATTTGATGGAAGTGCAGATAGGCGACAACATAACTTTCCCTTTCATCCAGCCCAATCTCCATCGCATTGTAAACTGTCATCCCTGTAAGCAGGCATAACTGTATATAATTCAAAATCGTTTTCGGAAGTGCCAAAGATACTACCCAATCACCTAACGCAAACATCAAATACTTTTTCTGATGAACCAGCACATTTCCGGGCTTGACAGAAACAGAACCTTTCTCGTTTAAATCAAACATACCCATCATTGGCAGTTCATCTGGATAAATCTCTATATACTGATCAACCAGACTGGCTCCACTGCCCTTATCCAAACCCAGTTCGGCCGCCTGCTTTTCCATAAATGCTTTTAGTTCTTCATTGAATTTTACCGCTTCTTCTCTGTTCATATACTATCTTCCCTTTCTCAATTCTGTATGGATAACGGCATCCAGCCTTCCTTTTTCCCTGTCCTTCGGAAGCTTCTCCATAAACCTGTCATAAATCCAGCAAAACCATTGATATACGACATTGCCTTCTTCTGTGTTCAGCTGATAAATATCCTGCTCTACAATTGCAAATAGTGCAGCTTTTCGTTCATCCGGCGTCGGATGGGTATGACTGCTGTATATGGTTCCATATAAAATGTAATCTGTATAATAATATAAACGAAAAAAATCCATATACATCATCGGTGCCAGATAGGTATATTCCTCTAAAATCAGATCTCCACTCTGCCTGTCCATGATCAGCCTGAGCAGAATATCGTATGCAACTGCGTCCGCATGAAATTCTGCTTCTTTACGGCGCTTTGTCCAGTATTCCGAATCTATATGTGTCTGATAGGCATGCGCTGTTTCATGTGCTATCGTAAACACCATAATTGCCCAATGGCAGTCTGACGCCAGATTCATAATCTGTGAATCATCTGCGATTTTCTCCATTAAAGCCGCTTTGGCATCTTCTGCAGGCAACTCTCCAAAAATACAAAATTCATTCAGCAGATAAATCAGATATCTATAATAAAACCATTGATCCTCATCATGTTCCTGCTCTTTCGCCCATTTCAGGATCACAAGCATAAAATTAAGAATGATCGTTTCCAAAAGCTGATCTACATGTATAAATACCGGATTGATTCTATCAACATATGCATAACTGTTAAAGCTCTTCTGATATGTATTATTCAGAAAAATACCCGTACAGTCGAAATTATACCATCTGAGAAAAGCTTTTTGGACCATATCCATTATTTCATATAAGAATCGATTTCCGCCAATATAACTGTCATATTCTTCTTTCGTTATATTCGGGAAAAAATGTTTTACATTTTCAACGGCCAAGTCATAGTTTATCTGATCTGTTCCGGCATTGCGAACCATACTGTATGGATCCGGTGCCAACATATAATATTCAATAAAAGGTATCATTCCATCACCCTATTCTGGTAAATGTATCACTGCATACGGAGCCAGTTCATTTCTAATATTTTTCCAGAGCGGAATCAGAATTTCACTGTAATATCTGAAAACTTCATCCGATTCACAAAATAAAATTTTCCTTCTCGGATTCTTATCCGCATACAGCTCACCCAATAAATCATTGCAGATTATAAACGTTTCCATAATCTGCTCGTCGGTCTGTGAGCACCTGCACACTTTATAATCAGTTCTCAGTTTTTCCATAAAAATGTAAATAATCAGCCAAAACCGCTCATCCCTTGGCAAATATCTGGCATGGTCAATATTATATGTGTAATCTTCATGATCCATCAGGAAAAAAACAGTTGTAAGTGCTGCCATTACACATTGAGGTATTAGTTTCCCCATCCCGTCAAGAAATTCGTCCTTATAAAAATCTATTTTCGTACTGATACTTTCCAGCAAAGTTGCAATAGCTACTGCGTCCGCATCCGTTTCCAGCATCTGATAAATCTGCGGATCAATCGCAGCAGTATTCCCCTGTGCATACAGTTCCTGTAATCCAAATTCTTCTGACAGAAACCTCAAATGACCCCCTATATGATGTCCCATTTCATGAAATATCATAAACTCCATGCCAAACAGGGTTATCAATTCTGCGATCTTCCTACGCTTTGGATTATCAGGCCCTGCATAAAACGCGATTTGTTTATATTTTTCATCGTAAGGGCATATCTGAGGAATTTCAAATTCTTCTATTCGATATTTTCCTTCATATGGTTCCTCTTTTCCTCCTTCAGGAAGGAGTTCTCCTCTACCCATGAGCAGAAGCACATGATGATATACCTGCATAGCCGTTGTAATTGATATATTAATATAGGCCCTGTCGCCTATTTCATATGCTGCCGCATTAAAATCTTCATTCTCAGAAAACTGGATCCTGAAATCTATGTTTCTCTTCGGAAGATAGTCCGTATGTTCCACTTCCGCCCTGAGCGCAGACAGCATATTGTGTGGTCCAAACTCTTCTAAATTAAAAATTGGCGCATAAAAATTCATATTCTTTTCTTTCACCCCATTTTAATTTTTTTGTATGCATTAAGTATCTCAAATATATTTTTTACATCATCATAATTTGAACTGTTTTTTGCGACCACTTCGCCACATAAATCTCTTAATAATATATTAAGTATTTCATTTGCTGTCTGAATTAAATCTGCAATCTGTTTGAATGATAATGGATAATCTGAAGCTAATAGAGGTATATCGTCAATATACGCTTTATCTGCATGTGCATAATAGCTATTTCTACGCCCTTGTAAACACTTTACAACCGGGTCTATTATGTCAAGTTTTTCCTTCATTTCTTTTATATCCTTTATGACATTGATTTTTACAACTTCATTTCGTTTACGTTCTGTATCTCGAAACATAATTCTTTCTTTGGGAAAAATTGTACTATATTGTTCGCATAGGTTAATTGCCTTTCTTAACCCCTTTGCATTTTTATCTCTGTCGTATAGTTTAAACAAATCTACTATATAAGTATGTTCCAAGGAATACATGACTATCTGAAAAAAAGCAGGAGCTATATTCATTTCTGTATTCATTTCTGTTTTATAGATCAAAAGTTTTTTGTGAAGTAAAAAGCAATCATTTATACTGGCAAGACGCAAAAGCATATTTCGCAATTCATTTGCTAATTCGTTGGTTTCCATACTTAACCTCCATATTCAGAATCATGTTAAAAGTATAGCAATATCTATACTGTTTATCAATAACATTATAGAGGATTTGAGGCACTTCCCAACAAACTCATCTGTTCTAATATTTCCACAGTCTTTGAACAAACTCTCCCTCTACCACCATAGCAGCAGAAAAATACGGATACTTCCTAATCCTGCTTCAGTAGCCAAATTAACTATTCAAAACGCTTTGACAATTTTTCATTTACCAGTTCACATTCTTTATGCTGATCCGTAATTTCAGAAAATTTTTTCCTTTCCTCTATGGCTAATTTCATAATCTCAATATCTTCATCTTTTTCAAAAAGTTCAAATAAACATTCCCGCGGCTCTCTTTCTTTACTCCAACTTGTATTAGCAAATATTGGTTCAATACTCTTCATCAGTTTTAATGCTAAATTTTTCCTATATTTTACTTTTTTAATAGCCCATAAAGCTATTTCTCCCCATTTATAATTTCCTCCTATCTTTTCATATCCATATGTACAGTCAAAAACACAACTATATCTTATATCCGGATCTTCATCACACCAGTTTTTTAGGACAGTAAAATTAGACCTCAGTAGCATACCGTTTCTCATACGTCCATTATTTCTTAACATTCTAAATATATTTGAATTCTTCTTACCATTCAATATATATATATCTAAAAATAATACGGGTTGGTTTTTATATAATTCATCTAATAGTATATACACGTCATGGTCGTAAATATAATTTCTTTCAATCTCATCTTTGAGCCAATAATA
>ERZ778516.2370-NODE-2370-length-12727-cov-12.020202_pt1 | contig 12727 bp, 9 predicted proteins | sample MGYA00510342_ERZ778516 | MGnify/ENA primary metagenome ERZ778516 (study PRJEB29527, sample SAMN07138961) | mouse gut metagenome | material: feces | host: mouse | place: China:Nanjing | collected 2016-01-25 ...
AAATCGATTGACCTTTCTTTTTTACCCAACAATATCTTTAATTAAGGGAAACGGGCACAGCATACCCTGATATAGAAATGCTTCCAAAATTAGCCACAGTCCTTGATACAACAGTTGATGCACTGCTTGGTTATGGAAGTGTAGTAACAGATTATGATAAGCGTTACAATACCGAAGGATACTATTGGGGACTTACGCCTAACCATATCTGTTATGATATAATGAAAATTTTTCCGCCCGTCAAGCCTTACCGTATACTGGATATTGGCTGTGGCGAAGGAAAGGATTCAGTTTTCTTTGCCAAATGCGGCTATTCTGTTACCACATTTGATATATCTGGACAAGGAATTGAAAAAGCAAAAAGGCTTGCAGAGTACAATAAAGTTGATGTCAGGTTTTTTAAGGCAGACCTTTTTGACTACCATCCTGATATAGAATATGATATTATATTTAGCAGCGGGGTTCTTCATTTTATTTCACAAACTGAGAGAAAAGAGTTGTGTGACAGTTTAAAAACACATACCACAGATAATGGTATAAACGCCCTTAATGTATTTGTAAAAAAGCCTTTTATAACACGTGCACCAGACAGCACAAGGGATGAAGAAAAAAGACATCCATGGTATTCAGGAGAGCTATTTGGATATTACCATGACTGGTTGTTCCATACATGCAGGGAAGAAGTATTTGACTGTAACAGCGGTGGTACACTCCATAAGCATTGTATGGATACAATTATTGCACAGAAAATAGAATATGTAAATTAATATGCTTTCAGAAGATGGTGAGCTTGCCAAGAGAAGAAAAACTTTAATAAAAGGGGTAAAACTTTGTTTTGCCCCTTTTTAGTATTTCAAAGCTCAAATATTAGTAAGTTTAGTTTGGTTTTTGTTAAAATTGCATTATTTTAAGTATAAATATAAATAATTTTAGGTAAATAATTGACATTAATTAAAGTTTATGTTAGTATAATATTACTTAAAATTATCGTATAAAGAAGTTAAAACAGAAAAGTATTAAAACAGGTTATGCATATTGTCCATACATGGATAAAGGAAAGGAGGAAATAATTAAAAAACAATTATAATGTAAAATGATATTGGGAAATTTAGAGTGAAAAATGATTACAGGGCAGTAAAAAGCATTGTCCAGCAATTATTACAATTTCACTCCACTATTTGTACCGCCAGCTATGGCGGAGGAATGGAGATTATTATGAGAAAAAGATTTTGGAAAAAACAATGGATTGCCATTGCACTTGCATCTTCAATAGCTGTTTCAACAGTAAACATGCCAGCAGGCCAGGGCAGCTTTGTACAGGCAGCAGAAAGTGAAAATATATTTTATTCAAATGACAAAGAATATACAACAGAAAAATTAACAATTCCAGAAGAAGACTGGGGAGATAATAAGCCAATTATTGCATATGATGAAAGTATACAAGATATAAATATAACAAAGAATTTTACAATGACAGCAGATATTTATCTTGATGAGGACGGATACAATTCTCTTGCAGAAGAAGGTGATTTCCTTAAAATCCAAGGTGTTGTAAAGCTTGGTGATGAATGGGTCTGGAATGACAGCCAGGATATACCTTATCTTGAACAGAAGAATTTTGAAATAACAGGACAGGTTTATAAAACATCAATTACTATAGAATTTACAGATAAGGATGCTGATGTACTTAAAGGTGTTTATTTTGTAATTGTAGCACAAGGGTTTGAAGGAATAGTTACATTTGCCAATGTAAAGTTAACAGAAAAACAGGAACAACAGGTTACAGAAACGAAAGAACCACTGGTAGTGGATAATTTTGATGAATCTGAAGCTGGTACAAATGCAGGCTGGGAAAAAGAAGATGGCTGGCAGTATGATAATGATGTAACAGTAGAAGTTACAGAAATATCTGGAAATAATATGTTAAAACTTGGTCTGGATTATACAGGTTTTGAAGGATATAACTGGAGCGAGGCAAAAGTTAAGAAAAATTTTGAAAACGGCCTTGATGTATCAGCATATAACCTTCTGGAATTTGAGATAATCTATCCAGAAGAATTTGATGGAAAATTTAAGACAAAGGTATTTGCACAGGGAGATGGAACAGGGATTATTGACAAAGAAGGTGTTTCTGTAAGCTCCAGTTTTGGTGATGGTATGAAAAAAGCTGTAGTAACAGTTTCATTTTCACCAAATGCAGAAAAGATTACAGACATTACCCTGGGAATTGTTGGTGTCAATACATCTTTTAAAGGCAATGTTTATATTGATAATATTACATTATCACAGTATGATGAAACATCGGATTTTGTTGATATTACATCTGTACCTGGTGAAGGAAGCGGAGCAGATATAAGCGGAATGACAGAACAAATAAGCCTTGCAGATAAAGATGCAATTAATTCTGCCAAGGCATTGTATTCATACCTTTTTGCACTTCAGGAGGCAGGCCAGGTATTATTTGGACACCAGAATGATACACATAAACATGTAACTTCAAGGGAAGATGTGTATTCTGATACAAAGGATATAGCAGGCAGTATAAGTGGCATTGCTGGTATTGACAGCCTTGCGCTTACTGGTGTGGAATCAGGCATTACAGATACAGACGAAGCAATAGCAGAATGTATAAGAATTGGTAAAGAAGCAGCCTCAGAGGGTGCAATCCTTACATTATCTTTACATATGCCAAACATGAGTAATGATACAATAAAAGCAACACCAGATGCCAAGAGAAAATATGATTTTTCACAGTGTAATTTTATGGAGTCACAGGATTTATCAAATAACTGTGCACAGGAGGTAATGCCAGGTGGAAAGTATAATGCACAGTTTACAACATATCTTGATATTATTGCTGATTATGCAAAAGGGCTTGGTGAAATCCCTGTACTTTTCCGTCCATTCCATGAAAATAATGGCGGGTGGTTCTGGTGGGGTTCTTCTTCCACAAGCAAAGAAACATATAAAGCAATGTACCGTTATATGAAAGATTATTTAAATGCAGCAGGAGTACATAATCTTATATATGTATATTCACCAAATGGGCCAATAGAGTCAGAAACAGAGTATAATGAGAGATATCCAGGTGATAATTATGTTGATATTCTTGCGTTTGACTATTATGACGATATAGATGCTTCAAGTACATATAATGATTCATTTTTTAACAGTTTAAGATTATCATGTGAAGTTGTCAAAAGGCTTGCAGACAGCAAAGGAAAAATTGCTGCTATTGCAGAAACGGGTGTACGTGTTACAAGAGAGGGTTCATCAGAAGGCATTATGGTTAAGGATAACCCAATTAAAGATAAAAAATGGTATAGTAATGTAAATAAGGTTGCAAAAGAAACAGGAATGCCATATTTTCTTTTATGGGCTAATTTCTCTGATACCAATTTTTACATTCCTTATAAATACAATGAAACTAAAGGACAAGAACTGGTAAATGAATTTATTGATTTTTATAATGAAGAATCAAGCATATTTGCAAATGGTACTAATTTTTATGGTAAAGCAGACCAGAAGCAGGTTACCAATATAGACCAGAAGGTTAAGAGTGGTTATTTTATAAATATTTTTTCAATGGCAGAAATTAAAGATGCTGTTACATTAAAAGCAGTAGTTAAGAATGCTTCTGATGTAAAATTTGTATTAAATTCTGGAAGTGTAAAAAAGGAATTGCCTGCTTTGTTAAATCCTGATACCAGCTATTATGAGGCAGAACTTTCAAAAGATGATTTAGATGCACTTGGAAAAACAGATACTGGTACTATAAGTATTGATGCAGATAATGAGAACATTGTGGTTTTGCCAAATATTAGTTTTGGAAAGGGAAAGCCTGTACTTGAGAGCCACCAGGCCGATGATTTTGAAACATATGCAGGTGATAACGGGCTCTTGTCAAGCAAATGGAATACAAACAAGGCTTCAGGATGTAAACTGGATATTTCACTTGTAGAAGAACCATGTTATGAGGGCAATTATGCTTTAAAATTTGCCTATACTGAAACAAAAGGCGGATGGGCAGGTGCAACTATTGCTAAAGACGCAGACTGGTCTATGTATAATGCGCTTAGTTTCTGGGTGCAGCCTGATGGAAAGAACCAGAAAACAGTTGTACAGATTACAGCAGGTGGTATTGATTATGAAGTATATCTGCAAGAATATAGTGACTATGCAAATGCTAGTACGCCTTTACTGGTAACACTTCCTTTTAGTGAATTTAAAGCCAAAGGAGGCAGTGTGGCTTTAGACACTGAAGCTTTGAAAAATGTAGGAAGATTTGGTTTATGGGTTAATGCCATTGATGATTCAGAAGCATTTGCTAATGGGGAAGAAACTGTAAGTGGTATACTTTATTATGATGATATAAAAGCTGTATCTGCAGACACCAGTGTACCAGTTTTTGAGAAAATAATAACTAAACCAGGAGAACCAGTAACAACACCTGTACCAACAAAACAGCCAGCATGGCCATCTTATCCTATATATAGTGCAACACCACAGCCACAGGGTGGTGGAAGCCAGATGCCAGATACAACACAGACACCAGCAGCAAGCCAGACACCAGGTGTAACACAGACACCAGTGCCAAGCCAGACACCAGGCACAACACAGGAACCAGCATCATCACATATACCAGATACTACAACAGAAGTTAAGAAAGATGATATTACAGGTACAGTTACAGAGATTACTACAACAAAGGATAATAATCTGACAATAGTTACAGAGAAAACCACATTGGCTGATGGTACACAGAATATTAAAGAAACTGTAACAGAGAATTTAAATGGTATAATGACAATAAAAGAAACATCAAGCAGCAATAAAACTAACGTTGTCCTTGTAAAAAATATAACAAAGTATATAGAAGGGGACGTAATAAGCGTAGATGCAGTGCTTTATACAGGAAATTCTGAAATTGTTAGTGATTATTCTGCTAAAAATACTATACCAGAAAGTTTCCTTAATGAAGCAAAAGAAGCAGGGATAAACAGTGTAACATTTTGTATTGGTAACAATATAGTAGATGATGTTAAATCAAACAAAAACCACAGGATGGTAATTAAAGTTGAAGTACCACAGTCTGATGGCGTATCTGTTGGAAAAGTCCTTCTGTCGGGAGAAGCAGTACAAAGTGCTGTGGAAGGTGGCAGAAAGCTTGTTGTTAAAATGCTTAATGAAAATCCAGCAGATTCATACACTGTTACAATACCACCAAGTGAACTAGGAAAGATGCAAGGTGATATTGACATAAGCATAAAAGCTGGAAATGTTGCAGAAATAAGTGGAAATAAACAGAAAAAGATAGAAAGTATTTTATCAGCCAATAATATAAAACCAGAAAATGCAGCCATTGTATCTATAGCTTCAAATAATACAGAAGGTGGGATTAAAGCATCTGCATCTGTGGTTAATTCATCAATAAAAGCTGGCAGCAAAGTATATGTTTACCGTTATAACAGCAAGACAGGGAAGCTTGAGGAAATTGCAAATAGTAAAAGGACAGTCCTTAAAAATGGAATGACAGGAATTGAAGGTTACAGCGGCAATGATTATGTAGTTACAAGTAAAGAATTAAGCGGTAAAAATGTTGTAACGCTTCTTTCACAGTCTAAAGTAAAATTTAGCAAAACATCTGTTAAAAAAGGCGGGAAGATAAAGATAAGCATAACACTTCCAGAAGAACTGAAGGCAGAAACAAACCTTAAAAAAGAAGTGCCTTATGCAAAACAGGCAACAGTTGTCCAATATAAGTCTTCTGATTCTAAAGTTGCAAAAATATCAAAAGATGGTACAATAAAGGCAGTAAGCAAAGGAAAAGCTGTAATAACTGTGCAGATAAAACTTACGGATAGCAAAGTTAAGACAGTAAAGAAAAAGATTACAGTAAAATAATTCCTGTTTGTTTAAAACAATTATTACCACAATAAAAACAGGATAGTAACATAGAGCCAGAGCGTATAGAAAACCAGTCTATATGCTCTGTTTTTATGTAAATAAACATATTTATGGTCAAAAACAACAATACAGGGAAAAGAAAGTTATTTGGCAGAAGAAACAATGTATACTGTTTCTTGCAAATATTACCTTTGCATACTATAATGTTTTAAAAGAAATATATCATGTTTATAATATGATTTTTTATTAATTAGGAATTGCTGTAATATTAAGAAGCACCAACAAGAATTGCGCCATAATTTTTGCCAGGAGGAATAAAGAATATCATTAGAAAAAGTAAAAATTTATTTTAGTAAATATGGGATTGAGAAAAAAATAAAAGAATTTGAAGTTTCAAGAGTGACAGTATAGCTGGCAGCAAATGCATTATATTGTGAGCCACAGAGAATAGCTAAAACACTTTAATTTATGCTGGAAGAACAAGTAGTATTAATTGTAGCTGCAGGAGATGTCAAAATTGATAATCCAAAATACAAGGCAAGGTTTGGGAAAAAGGTGTTAGAAAATGTGGGTGACTTTTCAGCAGAATTGTATTTTTCGTTAAAAAATCCTTCTACATTTGATGCGGAAAAGTATTTTTATAAATATAGAATATTGGATGAACGGTATGAATCAGGTGTTGTTTTGTACAGAAATGCATTTAGCATATCATCTTACGAAGGTAAGAAGGATTGGCTTGAACTTGTGAAAAGGTCTAGAAAGTCTCCAGCAGCAAGTCATCCTGCAGGCTCATGGCGGGTGCGTGAAAATCAAATTTCAGGTAAAGTTATTATTGACAAAAAAGAAAACAAAGGGTTATCTGATTTAATGAACAGACAGGGACTGGTGGAAAATGATATCTATAAAGTGTTTATTGCAATTATTACAAAGCAATAAATGATAATATTATACAAAAGATATGATATAACAATAGTTATAATATAGTAAATATGAAAGAGGTATTTATGGGAAAGGTTTATGATGGAATAATTGGTCTGGCAACAGGAGATGCGTTAGGGGTGCCGGTGGAGTTTGAAACCAGGGAAAATATTATGAAATCACCTGTTACTACAATGCTTGGATATGGAACACATTACCAGCCAGCAGGGACATGGTCTGATGATACAAGCATGACATTAGCATTGCTGGATAGTATAGCCAGAAACCATGGTATAGATTATAAAGATATTATGGATAGATTTTCAGAATGGCTTTTATATGGTGAATATACAGCAACTGGGGAAGTATTTGATGTTGGTAATACAACTAGCAGGGCAATTATGAATTATGGGCATGGAATTAATCCAATAGAATGTGGAGGAAAATCTGAATATGAAAATGGAAATGGTTCTTTAATGCGGATTCTTCCAATTGCATATTACATTAAACAGCAGGCAGGTATTCCAATAGAAAGCCAGATGGAAATTATACATAATGTGTCTTCTTTAACACATGGACACCGGATAAGCCTGGCTGCCTGTGGTATTTATATAACTATAGCTTTGGAATTATTATCAGGTGGCATATTATTAAATACAGGAATTAGCAATGGTATTGAAAAAGCCTTCCAATATTATTACAGGCAAGGATGGAATGAGATATCTGTGTATTCCAGGGTAAAGAATTTAACAAGTTTTGTGATTTTGTCCGAAAGAGAAATAAACAGCAGTGGTTATGTTGTTGATACATTAGAAGCGGCAATATGGTGTTTATTAACTACTAATTCTTATAAAGAGTGTGTACTTAAAGCTGTAAATCTTGGAGATGATACGGATACAACAGGAGCAGTTGCTGGCGGGCTGGCTGGAATTTATTATGGTGCTAAAAATATTCCACAGGATTGGCTTGGTACAATATTAAAAAGGAATTATATAAAATCTTTGTGTGATAATCTGGAAAATTAATTTGTACTTTTTAATAGTTTGTATTATTATTTTTATAATATAAAGTATAATATACAGATTATTAAGCTGGATTTATGGAATTTGTAAATATTATATAAATTTATATGCTTTGGCATGAAAGGAAGATTATTATGAATATATTATTAATTAACTGCAGTCCTGTACAGAATGGGGCAACTGCAGAAATAATAAAAATTGTAAATTCATTTTTGGAAAAAGGACATAATACAAAAAGTATTTGTATTGATGATTATGATATTAAATTTTGTAAAGGCTGCAGGAGCTGCCATAAAACTGCAAAGTGTGTCCAGGATGATGATGTAATAAAAGTAATTGGTGAATATGAATGGGCAGATATTATTATATCTGTTTCACCATCTTACTGGGCGGATATTCCTGGACAGTTTAAAGCATTTATTGACCGCTGTACTCCATGGTGTAATACACATGAACCTCATGCTACACTTTCCCTTGGTAAAAAGGGGTATTCTATTGCATTACGTACAGGTCCTGGTATGAAAGAATGTAACAGGATAATTGAGAGTATAGAACACTTTTATGGACATTTAGAAATAGAACCAAGTGGAAGCCTGGGACTTTGTTCTATTGAGTATAAAGAAGATTTGGAAAACAGAAAAAGTGAAATAAAAGATTTTTGTTCTAGAATACTAGATTGTTATTTACATAAGCCTTTATCATAATTATGGCAAGTGACAGGATTTTAACTGTTTTGTAGATTTGGCAGAAACTTGTAATTCTGCCAAATCAAGTAAACCGCAAATTAACTGTTTAAAAATAGTACCTGTTAAGCATTTAATTGATGGGATTAAACTAAACTGCCATGGTCAAACCGGAATATATCATCACATAGTAAGTCAATATCTTCATTATTGTGGCTGGCAATAATAATCAACTTTCCCTTTTCTTTTTGCTGTAGGAAAATTTGTCTCATTTCTTCAACTCCTTGGTCATCAAGTCCATTCATTGGTTCATCAAGCAAAAGGATTTCTGGATTTTCCATAAGTACCTGTGCCAGTCCCAGGCGTTGGCGCATCCCTAGGGAGTACTTGCCAACATGCTTTTTGTCATTGGGGTTAAGGCCTACGAGCTCTATTGCCTGGCGGATTTCTTCTGTAGATGCCTTACGTCTGATGCCTGCCAGCAGTTTTAAATTTTTGAACCCAGAATATTCAGGCAAAAATCCTGGGTTTTCGATGATTGCTCCAACATTTTGTGGAATGTCAATATCATGGCCAATTCTTTTTCCATTAATACATACCATTCCGCTTGTTGGATGGACAAATCCTAAGATATGCTTCATTAACATTGTTTTACCAGAACCATTTCTTCCAGTAAATCCATATATCTTTGCATCTTCCAAAGTCATTGAAATATCATTAAGGACAACTGTGTTTTTAAATTTTTTAGTTAAATGTGAAATCTCTATCATAACCATCCTCCATATAATGTGAAATTTTCTTATACCTTTATCTCTATTGTGCTTTTTTTATTTACAATATATATTAAAATAAGAAGAATTACTATGGACACAGTTTCAGCTGCTACAACAAATGGTATACTAATAAAATAATATGGCGATAGCAGATTAAGATTTGCTATACTTGTCCAGCATACAGGAGAAAATGCCTGCAGATAGTATTTGTTTGGAGAAGCCCTCCATGTAAGGATTGGGTCAAGTAATACTATACCTCCTGCAACCGCTAGCCCGGATTCTGCCCTTCCCGCAATGAGACTGGCTAATAGAAGAATTAGTCCCAGAATGAACATACATCCTAGTCCAGTTAAAAATGTATAAAGTTCACATGCAAATGGATAGAAGAACATTATAGGACCTGCTGGAATAGCAAGTTTTAAGGGGAACATATCCAATATCTGCTTTGCTGTATAATTTTCATTGCCATACAGGTAATCTGTGATGCCATTACCCCAGTCATTTTCCAGTGTGGCAACAGGAAGTGTTATAATGATGCTTACAAGTGTTATGAAAAACATATAGAAAAGTGCTGTCCATAGAACATAAAGAACTTCCCCAACAAACCTTGCCTTGCGCCCGCTTCTGAGAAACATGTATGGTGCTGTTTCATGTAAAAATGGTGCATCACACAATAATAATAGAAAACCTATATGTAGTAACATTTTAGGTGCCCTTATAGATACTTCTGATGGTTTATATATAAGTGGCAGCAGACAGAATGTTATCTTATTGCCACTGTACATGCAGTATTCAATATATGGCATCATATAATTGATAAGCAGGACTGCAGTGAATGAAAGGATAAGCCATATTCTGTAATCTTTCTTCCATCTGTGCACATTTATAACAGTAATCTGGATACCTGACCTGAATATTTCCATATTTTGCCTCCATACTGCGGCTATTTTAAGAGCAGTTCATTGCCCAGGTTTTGGCGCAGTACAAAACCTTATAATTAATAATCATATGTGCTTAATTGTCCAGTTATAGCATTTACAAGTGTACTTTTTGTCAATACACTATCCTGTCTGCTACGCTTTGTTTTAAAGTTAATCTTCCAGTATGGATGCAGCAACCCGCTTTCATAAAACTGCTTCAAATCAGATGAATATACCATTTCTGTTGATATAACTTCTATATTTTCTTTATTTGAAATCCCATTTGCTTGCATAACTTTAGAAAGTGCTGTTTCAGATGATATAATGTTTTCTTGGCCACTGGTTTCTAGCACAAAAGGTAATTCTCCATTAGCATACACGATTTCATTACGTGCAGGAACATATACCATGTGGTACTCCTGTTCACCCCAGTCTATCTTATATCCGCCTTTTAGTGGACGATAGAGTAACAAGAATGCCTCATCTTTTTTCTCCCATGCAACAGGCTTTCTTTCTTCCAATTCTGATTCCCTGTACACAAGTTTGCAACCAGGGTCAGGAGCACCATATAATATCTGTTTGCCAGCATGTCTTCCGGTAGATATATCCTGTAGTTCCTGTTCCCGCATAGCAAATACTGTAACTTCCGAATTGCCATATCCAAGAGCTTCAGCATATGGTTTGCAAAAAGATATAGCATCTTCTTTGCTGTAATTTTCAAGATTTTCCTTTGGAAAATAATCACGCAATGATGCCTGGTAATATTTTACAAATGAGTCAACAGTTTCTTCTTGGTATATTAATGTCTCATAAGCAGGACCAACATTTTCATTATGGTTATAAAATGTTACAACAGTGGTATGATATTTTTCTTTCTCATCTATTGGTGAAAAAATCAGTTCCAGCCCATTTTTTTGGAATTGGTAAGAACCATTCAGGTTTCTGATATCATATTTTTCTGCATCATTTAGTGACATACCCATGAATTGTTTTGTGAACCGTTCTATGTCATAGTTATAGTTATCTTTTCCAATATGCATAATTTCTACTGGTTCCACTTTATCTTGTGATGTGATTTCTTGTTTCTGAAGCTGGCAGCCTGTGAGAGCAAGTGTTAACATTATAAATTGTAATATAGAAATATTTATTTTTTTTTTCATTAGATCCTTCCTTAATGTTAATAATTATATATGCCGCATTTTCTGTATTAGACAGACACACGCCAGAAACCGCATAAGAAAAACTCATTATGTTAAATTGTGGGCTGGTATTATAGAGTTTATGTTATATGTCATATTTTTTTAAAATATAACAATTAAATAAAAGTTTCTAATAGACCTATATGTTTCCTTCTATAATTTTTTTTGTCAGACGTAAATAAAACAAAAATCCAGTCAGACAGATAACCATAAAAGGAAATGTAATACCCCATAAATAATCAAGCCAAACCGTTCCTCCTGTATATAAGGTAAGTGTCGGGTTCATTCCAACCATAGACAGGATGTCAAATGGTCCATTATCAGCTTTGAACGAGAGTGCCAGAAAAAATATTAGTCCAGGAAGTCCAATGCTTACAAACGCATCAGGCTGGAATATTGAAACTAATAGTCCAATACTGCCACAAGCAGCTGCTATCATACTGAATTGCAATGCTGCCATAATAATATAGCAGACAGGATGTGACAACATAATATCCAAATAATAATAACCATTATTACAATATGGAGAGACTAAATCTATATGAGGAAACAGAATAAACACATATAGAAAAAAGGAACACAATGACACAAAAATAATACTTATTGTGTTTGCAATAAATTTGGACTGGGTGTAGCTGGTTGCATCTGTCCTGTTTAAAACCATCAGTATATATCCATTTGATTTGTCTTTACAATAACTGGAAGAATATAGGGAGCATAGGAGAATGACAAAGATAACCTTATATTTATCAAAAAGCAACATATTACCTAGATATTCCAGAATTCCATTATAATCTTTAGAATAACCACTCCATGGCAGTAATATTTCTGGGTTATCAATAAAAGCATTTTCTCCAAAAATCATAAAAAACACAATAAGAAGAATTGCAGGTATGACTTTTCTCATATCAAGGCTTCTTTTCAAATCAGTTATTAGTAAATTAATAAACATATTATTTCCTCATTTCTGTATTTCTTTTGGACATATGCAACTATACAAGCCAGTGCACAGATATAAATTACTACGTGAAAATTATTTTTATATAATGAAATACAATAACTTTCAAATACATATTTTTAATAGTTTATTGTGTGTCTGGAAATTATTTTTAAACTGTAAGTTTGTATAAAAATTATATTAGCTTGCTAAGATTATAAAATATTAAATGTTTTTATATTACTTACTTATTATATATAATAAAATATAAAATTCTATATACAAAATAAATAAATATATGTCACGTTTTTGTATAAAATACACAATAAGGATATTTTTTATTTATATATTTTTTTAAAATCTATAAT
>ERZ778516.2371-NODE-2371-length-12722-cov-4.758348_pt1 | contig 12722 bp, 9 predicted proteins | sample MGYA00510342_ERZ778516 | MGnify/ENA primary metagenome ERZ778516 (study PRJEB29527, sample SAMN07138961) | mouse gut metagenome | material: feces | host: mouse | place: China:Nanjing | collected 2016-01-25 ...
GATCCTAATTCAATATCAACGTTTTTCCAATACTCCGCAATATAAGTTTTATCTTTCCATATTCGTTCTATTTCTTCTAAAATAACTTTATATGCATTTCGGAACTCAAGTACATACATATAATATTTATAAGCAGAACTTGAAGATATGTCCAAATTATTACTCCAGATATGCTTATAACCTACTAAAGAAACGAAATATGACCTTTCAATCCATTTAGATGTAAAAAATTGATAAATTATAAAAAAGGTTATTATCGAAACAGCTATGTATTTCCATCTATAATTGCCTTTTTTCATTAGTTATCTATCTCCTCTCCAAATACAAAATGCTGATATATTTTATTAGCGTAATCGATCCTATCTTGTTGATGTTGAATTTCACTATAATAATGATTATCCAGTTTTTTATTACTATCTACAGCTCTTTCATAACTAGCTCCCCATGCTAATGCTGCATCTGCTGCATTTGTAGCATTTTCAAAATTACTTTTTGTACTATTTAAAATTGTTCCATCAGATTTGTTGACTTTCTGATTCACCCAGCTATCACTACTATTATTATATTCCCATAAAGCATACTCACATTGAAATTGTACATCTTTCCAACCTTCATTTCCTCCTGATTTATTTATAAAATCTTTTTTTCTAGCCCCTCCATACTGAAATAGACCATAATAGCCAGACGGACTAATTACATCTGGTTTAAATCCATCCGATTCTACCCATACATTCCCTAAAATTCCTGCAACGGCGATTTCTGAAAATCCTGCATTTCTAAAGAAATCCCACATATACTTCATTACAGCATAATTATCTGTTGGATTTACTGACAAAATATCTTCTATTTCTAATTCAACATTATCTTGCCCAGATGTAATGGGAACAATTAACCCTCCATGTTTACAAAATAATATAGAGGTTCTTGTTATACCTTCTGCTTCTACTGATACACCGTCTTTATTTACATCTGTCTTAATTAAATAACTTTTCCCATTTTCTAAAGGCATATTATCCCATTGTTCATTAAGATCCATAAGACATGCACATACTCCATATTTCCGACAAAATTCCATATTCATTGCCACTTTTTCATTTTCGGTATTTCTAATTATTCCAACCGAACAATTACAACGAAAAGGTATTATATTTATACCCTTAATAGTATCATTTACTGTTGCATAAGGAATTTTATTGATTTCTGTTGAATTTTCTTCAACATTTAACACCGTTTGTAAACGCTGATACATTTCATCTGCTGAATCGTTTTCCGTTTCTAAACAAATATATTCTTTTGGATATATACCTGATGCTGGTAATTCAAAACCATCTAATGTGCATGACGTACAAGTTAATATCGCACCATTTATAAGGTATTCATGAAATTTGTCTTCTGTATTATAGTCTTCAAGTAAATTAGCAATCTTATCACTGGTGATATCATTCTGTTTTAACATTTCTTCTGTATGAGTCTGTAATGCATTTTGCGATTTTATATTTATCTGTTTTTCCGTATGTATTGCTCTTGTTGTATCTATAAATTTTTGTGCAGTTTTTTCAAATTTAGTTCCTTGATAATCACCTTTTAAATATTTCTTATAATCACTCATAAAGTCGTCCTCCTTTTTAGCATTATTATTTATTGTATTCTAAATTCTCCACCAGTAAATGAAATATCGCCACTGAGTGTCATACTGGTTCCGCCCTGTTTCACCTGTAAAATATTATTTGCAGCGATTAGCAGTGATGCATTGTTGCTTGCTATGGTAAGGTTGTCTTTGGCATCAATAACAATATCTTTATCGCTGGTTATCATAATTCCTTCACTGTCATTCATTTCTACCATCATTCCTTGGTTGTTTGTCATTAAAATTGCGTCTGGAGTAAATAGAATTTCTTTACCATATTTTGTTTTAAAGGATTTATAATCTGGATTTTGTCTTGCTGTGTCTGTTTCTTTATGTACAGCGCTTAGGATAAAGCTGTTTTCCTCTTTGTCAGGGATGTACAGCCGTACACTGTCACCTTTTTCCGGCATACAATACCAGCCTGTTCCGTCAGGGGAAGAATATACCGTTGCATATTGAAACCATTTTTTGCCGTCTGATGCATTCCATTCATCCTTTGCAATGTCTACTTGTACACGGTCATTTTGTATTTCTGTTATGACTGCGTCAAAAGAACAGCCAGTTAATTCTTTATTGGACACTGGTAAAGAACTTAGGGCTTCTTTTTTTCTAAGATAATATGTATGACTGCATTCCCCTTTGTGATAGTTTGTTCTTATTTGATAAATGAAATAATTTACTCCTTGATAAGCGATTTTATCACCGATTTGATAGATTTCTCTATCGGTGATAATCAGTTCCATAACATCCGCCGCACGCAGCCATACCATGCCATTGCGCATTTTCTCCATATATTCATGCATATCCAGCTTTGTGCGGATATTTGTGGTAGAAATCGTTCTTGTTATTCCTTCCGGCAGTCCAATGGTGTAGCGTACGCCTTTTCGCGGCGCATCCGGCACTAAATAGCGTCCTGTTCTTGCTGCAATACGCTTTAAAAATTCCCAGTCTGTTTCATGATATTGTATTAAGACTCCTAATGTTTTGTCGTTATCGCCTTCTGTAGCAAATACACGTCCTTCGGGGTATGCGTTTGTAATCTTTTCGTGAATTGTTTTACATAGTGTATTTTTGTTTTGAAATACTCTAAAATGCGGTTTTAAATCCATCAATATCGTACCGCTCGTCAATGTCAGGTTCATGGTCGTTCCATACATATCATGAGAAAATGAAAAATCTGTCACAAGTCCATAAAATAATACGGTATGTACTGTACTGCTGTCGCCCTCCTGCCCGTTGATTCCGGTTACTTTTACCCATGTTTCGGAGGATAATATTCCAATATATTGTTCTTCCCATTTGTCTTTTATCTGAACTGTAATATATGCTTCTGCATGTGCGTTAACTTTTCTTATGATTTTCATTGCCTGCATTGTAATAAACTGAAAAGGATCTATTTTAATTTGCTGTTCTCTCATTGTTTTTTCCCTCCACTTGAATTGTTGCTAATAATTTTAAGACTGCCGGTTTCCATATATCATACTTTGGAAATACACAGTGAAAATTCCCTAATACTGCCTGTTCTTCTATCTGAAATAAAAAGAGCATACTATAGATCATCCCATTAATACAGAATGCTTTGAAATCCATCCATGCAACAGGAATGTTGTCTGCCACTATTTCTCCTATATCATAAAAAACATACTGCTTCCATATTTTTTCCATATCTGCGCGTATTTTTGCTAACCGTTGGGATATATTTTTTGTATTTTCATTATCTTCTTGTGATAATAGACCAAATGTAATAAATGCTTCTCCCTCTGTGTCTGTCTTTATCACTTCGGGGCGGTTTTGATTTTGATATTTTACGAAACGGTCTAAATAATCCATATCATCCATTGTTTCTGGCAGCATAATGGAACATAGATTATGAAATAATTGTTCTTTATAAAGCGGAATGGCAGCAGTTCCAATCTGTATTTCCTTTCGTAAAGTATCTTTGCTGCTTTTCAAGGTTTCTAATTGTTTTGACTCATATTTTTTTCGAAGCGCCATTATAATTGTGTCTGAATATTCCATTTTCTTTACTTTCCCTCTTTATTTCTATACTATTTAAAATATCCATTAGAATCTTTCTTCCCTCTTGCAACTGCCCTATTGGGAGGCAGTAATTTCCTATCATCATTTTTTCATCTATGGAAAGGATAAAAATATTATTGCAGTAGTCTTCTGTTATCCCGCCTGTAATAAAGGAGAAAAATCCTGCTTTTCCCGATGTTATCGTAAAAATTTTTGCCTGCTCTTTAATGCTTTCCGGATAAATATGTACGATAACCCGTTGTATCTCCGTGATTGCTGGATATATCTGGCTTTCCTGTAATGGCTTGTCGAGCAGACTGCATGTGATTATTCTGTTCTCCTGTAAGTCTGCGAATACTTCCTGTGGTTTCGTTCTGTATGGAAATTTCTTCTCCAATATTTCGTTCGAGGGTCGTTCCCATTCTTTTGGAAGCATAATACGGATTTTGTCTTGAAGGCAGTTTATTTTCTGCCATTCTAATTTTTCCATAATTGTCTGCATTTAAATTTTCCTCCTCAACTCTTTTGGGCTCTGCTGCGGCTAGTTCTAATTTGGGATGTTTCATCCCTTGCAATTGCTTGAATGCTGCGTTTTCATTTGATACTTTAAACGCTTGCGATCGTTTTATTGTATTTTCTCCATTAGGTACTTTAAACTCTTGAAATGATTTTATTTTATTATTATCTTTAGGTATTATAAAATCTTGGAATTGTTTAGTTTGTTTACTTTCTTTTGGTATCTTATACTCTTGAAGTCCTTTTATTGCCATATTACCTTTGGCAATTTTAAATTTTTGAAGCTTTTTTGGAGCCTTATTTTCTTTTGGTACTTTAAATGTTTTTAATTTCTTTCCTATTTTTTTGCCTTTCTTCTTTATTTCGTTAAGTTTTACGGAAACAGGTTTTGTGTAAAATTTATCTGTTCCAATTTTATCTGTTTTTGCTAAAAGTTGTTCCATTTTTTTCACGGCATAATTTTTAATATCAATAGAATTTAGACTGTTAATTCTATCAATGGCGGGATTTTTTCCAATGCCGCCAATTTTAACGCTTTCACTCATTTTAGTTCTTTCCTTCCTTTCATTTTTATAGGATTATTATTCATTGTTAACTGATTCCATGATGTATTTATTGTGTTTGCTTGTTTAGGGGGTTGAAATTGTACTTGTGCTTTTTTCTTTTCTTTTTTAGCATTCGGTTTTCCTACTTTGCCAAATACTGGTATATTTGCTGCCACAGATTCCATATCGGCACTTCCCATATCATTTGCTGGAATATTCGACAATAAATCTTCCGTAATATCTGTAACAGAATACTTTTCCTTTGTTTGAGCAGGCGTTGTCTTTTTTCTCTTTTTTTGTGTTATTTGTGCTGCATTGGAGGCAAAACTTCCAACTTTTCCAATGGAATCAAAAGCATTGCACAAATTAATTACGGTAGGAGATAATAAATCTTTCCGCACAAAGGTAGCTTCCTTTGGCGTAGTAACCGTAATATTCTTTCCTTTTAATTCCACCTGCCCTTCTGCAAGCAAGGACAATTTATGGTTTGTAATAATGCCTAATGCAGAATCGTCCTTGATTGCAATTTCTGCATTTCTTCCAACCATATTGCATAGACCCATTTCAGAGGGCTGCATATACATTCGTTTTTGATATTTCGTAGTAAAATAGCGATTATTACAGTCTGCAAGATCACTGCAAAAGAATCCATTTTCCCTAATATTATAAATAACTTCTCCTGAACATTCTTCTGCTTGACTAAAATACAATGCTGCTTTTGTGCCTGCCTCTGGCATACAATAAAGCAAATTTCCAGTAATAGGTTTCCACGCAAATTCATATGCTTCGAAGGGATTTTGAAACCGATCGATTCCTAAATGCAGTTTCACAAATTCCTGCCTTGATTCTAATATTCTTCCTGTAATCACTGTGCCTTCTAATGTTTTTGCTGGTATTTTCGACACCTTAAAACATTGTTTTGGAACGATAAGGCTGTTACATTTTAGGCAGCCTTGTGTATATTCTGTGTATGTATTCATTACATAATATAGAGAACCCTGTATTCGTATCTGATCACCGATTCTTACAAATTCCATATCATTTATTTGATAACCCATATATTTTTTATCTGTATTTTGGTCTTTAAAAATTTTTACGCTGTAGGAATATTGTTCTAATGCAATATTTCCCATATTATCCCCCTCTCGCAGACCAGCATATATGCATATTTTTGATGAAAAATCTCCTGCTGTAATCCCTTCCTGCAAATGGCTGCATATCCTTTGTAAAAATTGATAGTCTGTTTCTTTATATTGGATAATCGGATTCTCCAATGGTTTATCCGAAACATTCCATATTAGGGAAGCACCATACTCTTGTGTAACTGCCTGTGCCATTTCTCTATAAGTGATAGAAGTATTTTGGAATGATCGCGATCTTTTTTGTATATCCATTTTCCATGTATGCGATATAGCGTTTATGATAAGAACGGCATATACACCTTCTTCCACTAATTCCACACACTCTATCGTACCGGAAAAAAGAATTTGTTCTATCGCAGTATCATTGTCTTTAGATAATATTTCAATTTTATCCTCCAATACATCACAAATACGATTTCTTGCTTTATCACCTTCCACAATTGCTGTAACGGCGGCTTTTGTGTGACTATTGTAACTGGCATAAATGCTGCATTTACGTATGCTTAAAATACGAAATCTGCATTTTACTTGTAACTGTTTCGCTCCTGTTTCTATTGTCATATAATGCTCCTTTCCTCAATCATTTTCTAAAGTTATTACCTCTATTTCTTCTTGGCGCTGTACTCCTTTATAATATTCCAATAATATATGTTCTTCGTCCATCAATTCAATATTTATAATAGACCATATTGGATTTGCATCTACTGAAAATTCTCTAACAATTTTTTTATATACAATTCCTTCTTTAAAAAGATCTGTTAAAATTAATGTATGATTATCTTCCATATATGCAACATATTGATTATCTATTAATATTTCATTAAAATATGTATCTGACATTTGGGCGTTTTCTTTGTTAAAATAAAAAACATATCGAGCGGGAGAACCAAAACTTACACCGATTTCCAAAATATCTGATGTGAGTTCTTTTACCCAGGATATTGTGGGATATTGATAATCCACTGAATAAACTACATTACCTAATTTGTCATATAATGTTATTTTATTACCATCCTTTATTTCTTCGTAAGTAAATTGTTTATCTATACTACCATTACCAATTGATTCTATAGGTATGTCTTTCACTTTTTCTGTTGTTTTATTTTTTATTATCTCTCTGATTTGATTAAGATCTTTGTATTTTAATAAGCAACCATCCAAAAAATATTGGCTTGTCATTTTTATTTGCGACCTAAAATCATTACAATACAGCAGTAATGTACATATTCCTGTTATTATTAACATTACACAAACTTTATTTTTTTTCATTTTCACCACCAATAAGTAAAATTTGCTTATTTATATCTAAAAAATCTAAAATCATCGTTTTCTGATCCGGGAATTATTACTTCTTCCAATTCATTCCAATTCCAATCAGGTACTTCTTTATATTTTTGCGGATTTTTTTATGAGCTGCTTTTTGAGTTTCAGGACTATAAAATAGAACCACACCTTCTGTTATATCTTCTGTTACACCTATATACACAGGCATAACTACTTCTATTATATGTTCTATTAAATCATTCCTATCAATGCCGCCATCTCTATTATTAAGATATGTTAATGCATCATTATATAAAGATGAGCCATATGCATCAAATCCGGAATACTTAATCACATCCGACGCACTATTATATTTAAACCTTTTTGACTGAACCCTATTCATTATGGTATTTGCTATTGCTAACCATGAAGATTCATTACATCCGCAAGCTTCTCCATAAATAGTTGCTATAAATAACATTTCTTCATCATTCAAATATGAACCAATCACTAAGTTTTCCTGTCCAGAAGTTACGGGATATATTAACCCACCATGCTTACAAAACAATATAGACGTCATTGTAATGCCTTCTACATATTCTGTTTCAAAATATTCACTTGACATATCTTCAACTTTGCTGTCTGGTGTGAGTTCTTTTATATATTTATTTTTAACTGTCATATATTTTCTGTTTTCTCCTAATGGCATATTATCCCATTGTTCATTCAGACACATTAAATGTTTGCATACTCCAAAAATTGCACTCTCTTTATCTTCTATTATTTTATCTTCCTCAGATTTTCTATTTGCAGGCACCATGCAATTACATCTAGGACATATTATATTTAATCCTTTTATACTATCTTTTACAGTAGCATAACATTTTTTTTGAATGGATGTTTCGTTTTCCCGAACATATAAGGTCATTTGAATTTGTTTTTCTTTATTGTTTGTTTTCAATTTGTTCAAAACAATTTTTTCACCATTTGACAAATAAAAATCTTCTAACGTTGCTTTGGTACATTGTAAAATCGCACCATCAATAAGATATTCACCGTATAAGTCCTGTGTATTATATGTATTGTACAATCTGTTAAAATCTTCCACATTTTCTATGGTATTTGCTGAATAATCTTCTATAAGATGTTCAAAAGTAGCATCTTGTGCCATCTTTATTTCTTCTTCTATTTCCTTTGCCCGTTCTATATCCTTATCCTCTTGTAGCCTTTTGTTGTCTTCATTACCCTCATATTCTCCTTGTAGATATTTATTGTAATCTTCCATTATATATCCTCCTAATAACATTATACTTTTTATTTTCTGCTTATAAATTTTCCTCAATCCCAAACAATCATTCTATGATCTGCCCCTGTTCTATTTTCTCTTTGTACTCCTATTCCCTTTCTAATTCCGTCTAATATCTGTTCCAGTTTATAAAAGGCGTTTTCTGTACTTAATGTATGCTCTGTAATTTCTTCCTTTGTCTTTCGGCTAATATAGTCTGTTAGTATTGAATAGTTTACAGCCTCCCTTCCCTGCAATAGAAAGTACGCAAATTGTAAATCTGTTTCCGCAGCGTTTTTACATTCCAATACTTTCCTGGCAAAGCAGTCTGTAACTTCTTTTGACAGGGTATTTCGCCCAAGGGAAGACCATGTGGCGTTCGCTAAATTTATGGTGTCATATTCTGTTTGGATATCATAGAAATCTTTGTAATTTGTACGCAGGCTTGCGCCTTCTTTTAGATTAAATCGGCATAATTCAATCTCATTGCTGCTGCGTTCAAGGTGTATATCCAGTTTAAAATCCGTTAGATATCGCGTATAATCCGGCAGTTCTTCCTTATCCTTTAAATAAAATTTTAAGCTGATATATTCCTCTGTGGGTTTATAAGGTATCTGATCGCTACCTTTGATTAGGAAAATATAATCAGCGCATTTTATCATTCCCGATGCGATACGAAGATGATTTTCTTCCGAAAAAATTCTGCATCCGGATATAATCCCGTCGGCATAATCTTGATACTGATTCTGCATAGCCGTATAAGAATAATCCCGAAGCGCCCATAATAATTCTTTTTTCATAATTCTGCCTCGCCCGAATGCGGGGTATATATGTTCTGTCATAGATGCTTCCTCCTAGTTATTGATAAATTTAATTTCTGATTCTTTTGAAGTTTTCATTACGTTCAGCAAAAACAATGCATAACTATTTTTAACATTTACTTCAAACCATCATAAAAATTTTTAATCCAGCCTTCATGTTCAAATGGATAAAACTGTTCGTTACCAAGGTATAGCTGCTCATCTTTTCTGCAAATAGGAACAATCACATATCCCCAATCCATACAGCGTTTCCATGCAAAAAAACGAATTTCGTGGTTTACAATGCTGTCTGTATCTTTTTGGGGGATATTTGCGCCGTATATTTTCTGAATATCCTCGTAGGTTACTTGCTGGAAGCGCTCCGGCTCACAGTCAAAACAGAAACGATAACGTACCTGTCCCTCGGTATCTTTTAAATGCAGATACAATGTTAAATCTTCTAAATTCCTAGATACATAGCGCGTTTCCTCCTCACGCAGAAATCCATTTACCAGCTCTATTTCTTTACCGTTGTGCGTAAAAGCACTTACGGTATAGGGAAGCAGCGGCTTGTCTGAATATAGTTCAATCTGCGCATATCCAAGCCGTTTATCCCGCATATATTTTAGTGCACCGTCCACACAGCTCATTTTTAAGTCGGATTCCCCTGCTCTTCCTTTACTGCTGCGGCGGAATTGTATCATCCGACCGGGTATAAATTCTTTTAACGCATCCTTAAAGGAATCAATTTTGCAGGACTGTCCAGTCAGCCTTAAAAATGAAAAATCTCTGATTTTATCTTCTCTGTACAGCGGTTCCATAAACTTACGGATTATGCCGTAAATATCTCCTTTTATAACAAGGCTGATCTCATATAAATTTACGATAAGTTCCGGAAACTCTTTAATAACATGAAATGTTCCTGCTTCCTGTACAGACAGTTTCCATTTATCTGCCTTTACCCATGAAATATCCCTTCTTCTATGGTCAACAGAAGTAATTCCTACCCTTAAAATCCCCGCCTGTTCATAGAAATGTTTTTTGACCTGTTCCGCTAAGTAAAAAAGATGGTAAAAGTTATTCTTTACTTTAAAATATTCTTCACGGCTCCTTGTTTCATATTCTTTAAATCGGGTGGGCAGGTATTGTTCTGCCATATTGTAGGCATTTTCAAGGGTTTTGTATAATTCTGCTGTCCCATTGGTGTCAATATAGCGAAAAATATCCACATCAAGTTCATTTAAAATATCTTCCGCAGTAATCGACATATGTAAACCAAGTTTTTCTGTTATTAAAATTTTTATGTACTGCATAATGCGGTATGTTAAATTGTCCCCACCAAAGTCGGTATCACCGTTCTCGTAAGCCGTTTCAATTTGAATATGATATGCCACTCTGTCATCACGGACACGAAATCGACACGCACACAAATCTGTCGTTCCGCCGCCGCAGTCAACAATCAATGCCTGATATTGCGTATTTTCCTCTAGCTTCTGCGCTTCAAGCATACCAGATATTGTATTATAGAGAACGGCAACCCCTTCATCGAGCATCTCCTCGTCTTGAAGCATATAGTCCGGCAGAATCTCATGGAACAATTTCTGAAAAAGGAATTTTTGTTTTACAGGGCAGGAAACATGAATCTGGCGCACCCTGCATTTAAACTGATTTTCCGCCGCTCTAATAATATGCTGAAAATATGCTTTAATAATTTCTTTTCGTGTAATAAATGCACGTCTTCCTTCTCGGTCTGTAATTTCCTCCTCCCGCTCATAATCGCTAATCCATCTTTTCATATCATAAAAAATGCTGAATCCTTCATCTACATAGCTTGCATTCGATAAATCTACTGCCTGCTGTCCAAACACAAAGCGAGGTTCTCCGTGTTTGACTGCAATCACGCCCGCCACCGAGGGCATTAATCTGCTTCCTCCCTGAAAAATCGTATACTGGATTGCATTTTTTTCATAATTTTCTAAGTATGGTGTACCTTTTACTTCCTCAAAATACAAGGAATCCAGATATACGCCTGCCGTGGTATTGGTAGAGCCAAAATCAATAACCAGCGGCATCCGCAGCTCTACCGGTTTGCGCACTTCAACATCCATCAGTGGTATTCTGTATGCGGACAACCGCTCCGGCATTTCTCCGCCTGCTCCATAATAAAAATCAAACAGCTTGTCCGAGTCCTGCTGCGGAAAACAATACAAATCATATTCTTTTAGATTCGCTTCTTTGCATAACATTTTTTCGTCTTTGATTACATACAAATTTTCTGAATCGTTTTCATTTTTTTGCAGATAGAAAATGCCGCAAATTTCTTTTTCGCCACTGACTAAAAGGGCATTAGTATTTTCTAAATTACTGCGATAGGGTATCCGCACCCTGTCATTTACATCCATGGCAAGACCTTCATAAACAACAATTTTGGATGGAATATGCAGTGATTTATCCTGAATCGGCACAATTCTTCTGTTGGAAAATAATAGCTCAAGCATATCAATGCCTGTGTCTGACTTCTTTTGGATTAAAAACTGTTCCCGAGTGCCGCGGTAGCGCATAATAACACGCAGCAGTTCTTCCTTGTCTAAGGGATTAATAATGCCTTGTATTATTTTTTCTCGTCTGCATATTTCCCTAAGCTGGTGCGTTGTCATTAATTCCAACTCTCCCAGCCGGTACATGGTTTTCTTTTCTTCTTGTTTTAGTCCTTCTCTATTTAATATATATCCGCTCATAATCCCTCCATAGTATCCTAATTGAACGTATAAGAATTTTTATTTTTTTAGTAATGGTTGGCTATTTTCCCATTTTATGTAAATATTTTGACGCATTGAAGGAAAATCATTTGTGATAAAGTATAAATTTCCCTTATAAATAAAAAATCTATCTGTTTTTTTTATGTAAGAATCATCCGAAAATCGTCCTTCAAAATATTCTTTTATATAATCTTGTATTTGTTCGTCATTAGAATCAAACGGTCTAGTTACAGCCAGCAACTTATTTTGGGCTATATCCTCCTCTAATAACTGTTTTATCTCTTGTAAATCATAAAAATGTTTTAATGAAAGAAGTTCCCCGTTTTCCATATTAAAATTAAGCCCCATATCAAAATCACCATAACCACCTGCCACATTCCGATATCCTGTAAACAGAATACTAAGGATATGATTTTCACAATGTATAACCTTATAGGTTATTTCTTCATAAACTGTATATTCACAATCCCATAATCCTTCTGTTTCTATAAACGCATATATTTGGCTGTTTATTTGTTGTGATATTGCATTCTCACTATCCAAATAGGGATACTCAATATGTCTGTTATCAATATTCTCTTTGATATCAATTATCTCTTTTTTTATTTCAATCTTTTCACCGCCAATTACAATCTCATTGATATTTGTATTTTCTAATTGAGCTTCCCATTCATTGGGTTTATATTCGTTTTCTGTTGTATTTTCTTCTTTGTTTTCCGATTGTTCAAGATTTTCTAAAGTATCTGTTGTTTCCATTTCTTCTGTT
>ERZ778516.2377-NODE-2377-length-12698-cov-8.714387_pt1 | contig 12698 bp, 17 predicted proteins | sample MGYA00510342_ERZ778516 | MGnify/ENA primary metagenome ERZ778516 (study PRJEB29527, sample SAMN07138961) | mouse gut metagenome | material: feces | host: mouse | place: China:Nanjing | collected 2016-01-25 ...
CGGCAATCTCCTCCTCCGTCCCGTTCCACGACAAGTCCCCTGCATGGATCAACATGTCGGCCTGCGGAAGGTTTTGCAACTCGTGATGTTTTCCATGTGTGTCGGATAGAAAGGCGATCGTCATTCTTGGTAGTGATATGTTTGAGAGAATCGGTTAATAATTTTGATGATTCATCATGGAAGTTGGAATGTGTGTTTTTTCTTATATCTCTATCTTACAGATTGATAACTATCGAAAGGTGTTGTAAGCATTATTCTTTTCAAGGATTATTCAGTCTTGGTTCGGAGTGATTACTAAGATCCACCTTTTAGATGTGGGATATTACTATATCTGATTCCCTATGTTTTTATTTTGACAATAAGTATGGGCATGAAAACGAAGCGAGCAACGGTGTGAATGTCGGTCGGCAGTGAAATGTGTTGATGTTCAGTGGGTTTTGGAGGTTTGGGAGGGTCGGCCGGGAAAAACGAAACGTGCAAAAACTTGAATTTGCTTTAATCCGGCTTTAATTTTCGGGGCGGTCCGTTTAATCGGTGTTTAACGGGGCTTTAATCGGACTTTAATTGGCTTTAATAACGTGCGGCTGCATGGCTGGTTTTCGCCGGCTGTGTGGCCGCTTTCGTTGTGTGGGCGGGTCAATGGCTCACGGAGGCGCAGAGGGCGCGAAATTCAGGCGTTTACGGCGTTTGTGGGGCATTATTCCGGTTGGTCGGCAGGGTAGGGGTGCGACGAGAGCAGCGCGCCCATGCGCACGAGTGATCCGGCGGAAGGCACAGGCGTTAAATGCCCTGTTTAATGGCTCCGGCAGCGCCATGCTCCGGGAGGGTCAAAACGGGGGTGGGGGAGTGGTGAAAATCGTGCGCGTTTCGTCTAAAAAATGGGGTTGGAGATACAGTTGGGGATACAGTTGGGGGTACTCTGGCACATAGGTACGCACCCCCATACGGACAAAATGACCGCCGAAAACGGCGATTTTGAAGCGATAAACACCCCTTTAATTCCAAAACAGACCCCGTTAAAATCCCTGTTTTAATTTGTTTAATGCGTTGATTATTAGCGCTAAATGTGTTTAATGGCTCTGAAAACACGATGAAAAACAGAAAACTCCCCTATTTAGACCCCTTATAGGGGGTGTGGGGAGGTACGAGGGTGAACGCAGGAACATAGCCGCCTAACCTGCACTTGCAATATCGCCGGTGCTGGCATCGCCAGCAGTTTTTTCCAGCCTTTGCTCAAGTTGGGCAATACGTTCTTTGAGTTTGCCAATCTCTTGAGCTTGTTCTACTATTTTTTCAAGATAAGACTCTGCCAAAGATGCTTTGGCGGTTAATTCTCCATTAAGTTGCGCTATTTTTTTTACATCGTTGGCCATATTCTCCATTGCGTGGAGCTGGGTGCCTATGTGTTCGTAGGCTTTCAGAAGTGCTGAATCCTCAAAGTTCGGTGCATAAACTATTTGTTTGTCGGAACCTTTTACAATTTGCTGTAAAACGTTTTTTTCGCCTAATTCCATTGCGGTGCCTATCCTTGGCAGGTACATATCCCCTCTGCCTGTAAGGAGCCAGTCCATGCTGTATATTTCAGAATATTCTGAAAGCATGAAGCGGTTGAAAAAATCATAGCTTGGTGCACTTTTGCCGTTGAGAATGTCGTACACTGTTTGACCTCTTTTGTAGTTGAGTTTCAGTGCGAAGGCATTAGGCGACACACCTATGTCGTCTATAATCGATCTTATTCGTGCAGAAATTTCTGCATTTTTTTCTTGGTTTTCTTTTTTCATATCAGAAAATTCTGTATCTTTGCAGCGTGTTACTGAGGTTACAGGCGCCAAAGATACAAAAAATCTTGCACCTGACCAACGAAAACACGGAGTAAAAACGGTTTGAAACCAAAGTAAAAGGACAATGAAAGCAACAAAACTAACAATCGGGTTCCGCGAGTGGGCAAAGTTGGCCGACTTCGTGGAAACAATCAACCAAGAGGACGAAATGTTGGCCTACGAGATAGACAACACCACTGCCCTACTTGTCGCCGTTGGCGAATGTGGCCTCGCATGGATAGAGGCGCAGGCTGCACAATGGTTTGAGGATTACGAAACAGAAACAGTAAAGTAAAAGGATATGAGAACAACAAGCAGTTACATCAAAGTGAGCAACGAGGCGCGGGCAAAGCTGGCGCGTCTGTTCAAGGTCGAGGAGAAAACGGTATATCTGGCACTGACCTACCGCCGGGACTCCGAGAAAATGCGTAAAATCCGTTTTGCGGCAGTGCATAACTTCGGCGGGGTGGCCATGTGCCACTGCCCGGAGTGTGAAACCATGCACAACGTTACGGAGGACGGGCGCGATCTCATGGTGCAGAACTTCGACAACGGCATCAAGCTGGAGATTGACAAGCACACCGGCGCGGCTGTGATGTATGACCGCCGGGGTGCAGTCGTGTGCCGCCGCCAAATAGAAAAATTTCCCGAACTGTCTGAACTACAACTTTACGCTGAAAGCCTGTAACTATGGAGATAATCGACGGAAAAACCTGCATAAGTTTTGAGGAACTGACCGGGCGCGTAATAACTACCGCCAACCTCAAAGCCCTGGTGCGCAAGGGCCAGGTGCAGCAAGTACAACGCGGCGGCAATGGCCGTGTGGCGCTGTATGCCGTTGACAGTCTGCCGATGAAATGGCGGACCGAGGTTTACAAGCGTTACCCGGACCTGCAAGAGCAGGCGGACAGCCGGGAGTTTATGGACACGGTGGAACCTGACGGCGCAGCCTTTGACTTTTTCCAGAACTACACGCTCGCCGACGGGCGACACCTGCCCGATGACAAGGTGCTGGAGTACGCGGGCAACGCGGCGATCATGAACGCTTTCCGGCGCTGCTGGGACGCTCATGTGAGCAAGCGGCAGCGGAGCGGCAAGCGCACCACCCTTGCCAAAGAGTTCTGGAGCCGTGCGGCGGCAGCCCTGCCGCGTCTGGCTGACCGCTTCAACCATTCACTGCCCGGCAGCCCGCGCCGTCTGCAAATGAAATTCGCGGAGTATGTGCGCGACGGTTATGTGTGCTTTATTTCCGGCAAATTCCTGAACGGCAACGCCGGCAAGGTGCTGACCGATGAACAAACCGGCTACCTTGCCACCCTGATAAGCAACCCCAATAACGTGCAGGACACAGTCGTGGCAAAAGCCTACAACGCCAAAGCGCGGTTACTGGGCTGGAAAGAGATAACGGCGGCAGCCGTTGGAGTATGGCGCGAAAAACTGCAATTAGAGGCGGCAGCCGGGCGCTTAGGCGTTACGAGTTTCCGAGCCAATAAGACTATGCAGGTAAAGCGCAGCCGTCCGACCGCCCCGTTCCTGATGTGTTCACTTGACGGCTGGACTGTAGAGCTGCTGTACCAAAAGACGAGAACGGACAAAAAGGGGCACAACGTAACGACCTACACCAACCGCCTTACAATCGTGGTGGTGCTTGACCCTTGTGTTGATTATCCCATGGGCTACGCAGTGGGCGACCACGAGTGCCCGGAACTTATAAAAGCGGCATTAAGGAACGCCGCGATCCACAGCCGGGAGATAACCGGCGAAATGCTGAGATATAACCAGGTGCAGAGCGACCGCTACGCAATAAAGAGCATGACCGAGCTATATGCTGTGTTAGGCGACAAGGTAATACCGGCACAGGCCCACAATGCGAAAGCGAAGCCGGTAGAGCCATATTTTAACCACCTCAACACGACATATTGCCAGCTGTGCCCGAACTGGTCGGGCTTCGGTGTAACGACAAACCCGAAACGTCAGCCGAACAGTGAGGCACTGAACAAGCGCCGCCATAGCTTCCCTGATGAAGCCGGACTGCGGGCGCAGATAGATGAAATGATGAGGTTGGAGCGGCAGCAGAAAATCGGCAAGCTCATGGAAAAACTTGCGAACCTGAAACCGGAACACCGGCTGCCGATGAGCAGGGAAATGTACCTGTTGAATTTCGGTGCTGAAACCGGCTTTAAGAACGTGCTCGAGGGCTGCGGTCTGCGCCCGACCATTTTAGGCATGAAGCGTGATTATGACTGCTTCGACCTCACATTCAGAGATCACGCCTCAGAGCGTTGGACGGTGAAATATGACCCTGACGACCTGCACGAAGTTCTGGCAGTCAGTGAGGACGGCACCCGGCGCTATATGCTTGAGGAAAAATATGTGCAGCCCATGGCGCTTGCCGACCGCAAGCCGGGCGATGCAGAGCAGCTCCAGCGAGTGCACGACTATAACAAAGCACTGGAAGCGGAAACAGGGCGGAGACTTGCCGACCACTTCGAGGACGCCCGGCGCGTAATTGAACGTGCGGCCGAACTGCCGATACACGGGACCCCGGCGCTGGGTGCTTGCATAGAGGACAGGCTGTTGCTGACCGACAGCCGAGGACAGCACAAAGATAACCGCAGCCGCAAACGGCTTGCTGCCGCCGACATTGAAGCCTTAGAGGTGGAGACCGTGGAAATACCGGTAACACGCCAGGGCGATGAGGTGGAGAATGTAACAGTAAATGATTATTCAATTTTTTAAGACGTAAAAGGACATGACAACAGAACAGAAAAAACAGATCACCGAACAGCTCCGGGCCTATTGCGGGCAAAAAGGGAGCCAGAACAAAGCGGCCAACAGCCTTAACGGTGTGAGCAGCGCAACAATCAGCAAGGTGCTTGCGGGCAACTGGGACACCATAGCCGACGACATGTGGCGCAGCATAGCCGCGCAGACCGGGAGCCATGAGGCCAAAGGGTGGCAGGTAGTGAAGACCCGCGCATACGAGGTAATGACATTCACGCTGCGGAGCGTTCAGACGGACAGCCTGACCGCCGCCGTAATCGGGGGCGCCGGGAGCGGCAAGACCGAGGCAATAAAGAACTACACGGCGGCAGGGCGCAACGTGTATCACATGGTCTGCTCCGAGTATTGGAACCGGCGCACGTTCATGGCGAAACTGTTGCAGAATATGGGCGCGACCGTAGCCGGCACGACCGTAAGCGACATGATGGACAATATCGTAGACACATTGAAGCGCAAAGAGTCGCCGCTGATAGTGCTGGACGAAGCCGACAAGCTGAGCGACCAGGTGCTGTATTTTTTCATAAGCCTGTATAATCAGCTCGAGGACCAGTGCGGCATAATATTGACCGCGACCAGCAACCTGAAAGCGCGGATTGAAAAGGGGCTGCGCCTGAACCGCAAAGGCTATGCGGAAATATATAGCCGCATAGGGCGTAAGTTTGTAGAACTGCCCCTGCCAAACAGCGAGGACGTGGCCGCTGTATGCGTTGCCAACGGAGTGAGCGACACCAAGGCAATAAACAAAGTAATCGACGAAAGCGACGGCGACCTGCGACGCGTTAAACGCAGCGTGTGGGCGATGCTGAAAGGAGGTGCGCAATGAAGTGGCAAACAACCGTGGCGCAGATAGCATACAATATATTGGTATGCTTGCTCGTGGCTATCTTTTACGCCTTATATGTGCCGTTTGTGGCAATTCGCGCAACCATAGCCCTGTTTAATCCCGGCGACTTCAAAGACTATTTGAACGAGCTTTCAACATTCCTTCACAGAATTTCATAAACCGGAAGCGATGAAAGTAGAAAAGACAATAACCCTGATGGCTGAGTATGTGCCCAAATTGCTCAACGCCTGGATGCAGGAAAACATGCCTGTCGGCCTAAGAGTGTTGCCCGGTCGCTGGAAAGGTTTCCGGGTTGTCCGGGTAACAATCGAGGCGCAGAATATGGAGGATTTAAGGGCAAAAATACAGGCATTTAACGTGATGATAGAGGCACAGGGCTACGGTCCTGACGCCAATAAACAATAATAGGCATGGGCAGAGCGATAAGTAACAAAAACGTGCTGGCGGCGCAATTCGAGACCGCAGACTTCGACGGGCCGTTTCTGGCGAGCTTCGGCCGCCCGGAGCTCCGGGGGGTGTGGCTTATCTGGGGCGACAGCGGCAGCGGCAAAACGACTTTCACGCTCCAGCTCTGCAAATACCTTGCCGGCTTCCGTCGGGTGGCTTACAACTCGCTGGAGCAGGGTCTGAGCCTGTCGCTTCAAAGAGCATGGGAGCGCGTGGACATGGCGGAGGCAGGCAGCAACATAATACTGCTGAACAAAGAGGAACTGCCAGAACTACGCGCCCGGCTGTCAAAGCGGAAAAGTCCCGAAATTATTGTGATAGACAGCCTCCAATATCTGGACTCGTTCACATGGCGGCTTTTCAAGGCACTAAAAAAGGACTACCCCGACAAGCTGTTTATTTTTATCAGTCAGGTGGACAAATCCGGCAACCTTGCGGACAAGCTGGCGGTGCGCATAAGGTTTGACGCCGACATAAAAATCAAGGTCGAGGGCTTCAAGGCATTTGTAACAACGCGCTACGAGGACTCCGCCAAGGGCGAGGGCGGCGCAGACTTCATAATCTGGCAACAGGGTGCAAATGACTACTGGGCCGGGCAAATCTAAAAATTAGGATAATGGCAAAAGAAAACAAGACAATGGACGAAATCCACCGCGGACTGCTGAAAAAATATCATACCCTTTGCACAGTTCTGGGGCTTGATGATGAAGCGAAGCGGGCGATCCTGGTAAGCTGGGGAGTTGAGAGCAGCCGCGACCTGACACAGCACCAGTTAATCGATATTTGCGCGAAGCTGAGCGAGCAGGTGGACCACAAGCAGGGAACTGCGCGACTTGACAAACTGCGCAAGCAGGTAATTGCAGCAATAGGCAGCTGGCTCAGGGAAACCGGGCAGACGCAGAACATATCAATCATTAAGGGCATAGCGATGCGCGCCAGCGGCTACGCCGAATTTAACAAGATACCGAGGGAGCGGCTGCGCAACCTCATAGCGACATTTAACAACAAGGTCAAGGACGCCCGGGCGGTTAACGCTCTGACCGACGCGATGCTGATGCAACACTATTCGGCAGGCGGTGAAATTGACCCAACACTAAACTAACGAGCCTATGAAAAAGAACAAAAAAAGTGTGCTGCATCTGCGGCAAAGAATTTACAGAGTATGGAAACGACCCATACCCTGTAAAAGAGGACGGCGAGTGCTGCCGGTCATGTAACTGGGGCGTGGTATTACCCAAACGAATAGAACTAAGCACAATAAATCAAGACCCACGAAATTATGACCCACGAACTGGAAAAAATTAAAGCCTACATACTGGAGCAGACGGAGTGCATGGCGGAGAACTCCAAAATCGAGCTGCTGGACGCCCTGGCATGGTGGGCAAGCGAGGAAGCCGGAAGCCTCAATTTCGACAGCCCGGACGCAGAAGATTATGAATAACGCTGGGCCGGTGTAAAAGGACGCCACCGAAACAGTTAAACACAATTTAATAACCACTTAAAACCCATTTAACAATGAGTGAACAAGTAACAATGTCAGCCGCAGAACGCGCCGAATGGGAAGCGTTCAAGGCTGAAAAAGCGAAAAAGGAGGCTGCCGAGCAACGCCGGCAGCAGCGCGAGACTTACGCGCAAATGGTCGATGACGAGCTGGAGCAGGCACTCCCCGAGCTGCTGAACCTGAGCCGGGACATAAAGACGACCAAGGACACAGTATTCGGCAACTTCGCGGCCATAATCGACATGAAAGCCGAATTGTTCGGCACCAAGGACGGCGGGCAGTATAGCCACACGTTCACGAACAGCGACAGCACACTGCAACTCACATTGGGGGTCAACACCGTGGACGGCTACCGGGACACGGTGGAGGACGGCATCGCAATGGTGCGCTCCTATATCGAGAGCCTGGCGACCGATGACAAGAGCAAGGCGCTTGTGTCGGCAGTTCTGCGCCTGCTGAGCCGGGACGGTCAGGGGAACCTCAAGGCAAGCCGCGTGCTCCAGCTGCGCAAAATGGCGGAGGAAAGCGGCGACGATCAATTCCTGGAGGGCGTGAAGATAATCGAGGAAAGCTACCAGCCGAGCATCACACGCCGATATATCCGGGCGCGTCGCCGGAACCCGAAGACCGGGGCGTGGGTCAACATACCGCTGGGCATTACCGATGTGGACCTGCTACCCGAGAATGAAACGGCCCCGGAACCTGATGCGGAAGCAGAGGAAACCGAGGCAGCGGCGCCCGAATAAAAAAGACCGCGCCGACGTGCTGCCTGAGCAGCCAAACGCCAGCGCCGAGCCTTGTGTAAAAGGACGGTGCAAAGATACAAAAAAATCGGTGAATGGCAAAGAGAAAAAGGCACAAAAGCACTTTGGCGCGGGCTGAAAAAGTAAAAGCGCTCACGGCGTTGCACTATGAGGCCGGAAACCAGGCCAAATGTTACAAAGCCGTATGGCGGCACTGGATAGAGCCGGAGTTTGGTATCTGCTACCGCACCTATCTTAACATGCTGGGTCTGCCCCCGGACACGGAAAGCCGCCAAGACACGCAACCTTCATTATTTGATGAACTGTAAAAAACGCCCCTGACGGACACGAGAGCCGCCAGGGGTGTGTTGTATTAGTCAGCCTTAGAAACGGCGAGAGAGAGCCCCGAAACAGCCCTGACGGGGCGCCTGGCGGTCAAGTCCTGCACACCGCAGACATAGCGCTCCACATTTTCGACAATTTCGGCGTGATCGTGGTTGGTGGCGGAGGTAGTGAGCATGAAGCCGGAGAAATTCTCGCCGCGGAGATCCTGTATGGCGGCGTTAATGGCATCGAGCAGGTCGAACACTGCCAGGGCTTCATTTATGCGCGGGTCCTTGTGGCCGTGTGTGGGCACGGCACGGGTAACGACATGGAGCCGGACGGCGAGGGCACCCCGGCGCGCGCCCATGTTCTGCTGCTTCCACTCCACCGCCTCAAACTCAATAAAGACGGCAGCGAAAGCGAAAGCCGCGCCGCCGTTGAGTGTCTGGACCTGGTTGTTCCAGAGGTCCACAAAAGCCACGCCGGGGACGGCAGCCACAGCGTCGGCAATAGCCTTAAAAATCTGTTTTCTCATTTGTGCCTGATGAAATCGGTTAAAGATAAATTGAACTTTTTGAGGTTGTCGTCGATAACGCCCCGGATAATGCGCCGGGTGTCGGGACCGTCGCCGATGAACTGGCGCTGCGGAATGGTTATGACCTTGCCTGTTTTCATTAGAGCCATGCGCTTCCACGCTTCGTCTTTGGTCTGCTTGTATTTGTACCAAAAGAAGCGTTTCATTTTGGCGGTAACGGTAATCTTGCCGCCCTCATTGTGGAGGGTTGTGTAAGGCAGCGCCGATGTGAAGCGCACGCCGTTGCCGGACACTTCGCCCTGGGCGGACCGGCGCATGGCACTGCTGACCATGAGCAGAGAGCCGCGGGGGTTGTCATAGGCGCGGGGCTTCCACTTGTCGGAGAAAAAGCCCTTACGCTCAAAGTTTGCGTCGAACTCGTAGGAGAGCTCCACGCGCATATCTTCGAGAATGTCGGCTTTTAACTTGCTGGGGTCGAGCATTAAATTGGCTTTTAATTGTTATTATATCAGAAAAAAGTTGTAAATTTGCGGCAATATGGATAAACAGGCCAAAATATTAGAATACGCCCGGAGTAAGGGCGAAATGGCAAACCACGCTGAAAAGATTGGGGCCACCGCCGACGGCGATGTTTACGGGCTCAGTCTTTTAGATGCAGAGGGCTTGCCTATGCCTGTGGGCTTACCGCGCCTTGTAATCTCCAAGGGGGAAAAATACACCCTGATAACCGGGGATGAAGCATTGAAATTGCTGGGGTCATTTGACTTCGAGAAATAAATTTTTTAATTTCGGGTTAATTTTTTTGTCATCAATTCTGATAACGCCCACCATGCCGGGACGCATAGAACTGATATAAGAGCTTACATCGTCCTTGCCGCTCTGCGGGTCGAAATAGCGGACTTTTCCACCTTCAACAGAAGCACAGAACACATGGGCGTTACCGCCTTTCCAGCCGCAATAAATTTCATATACGCCGTCATGATTGAACTTTTCGGCGAAATATTCCTGCAAGCGTTTTGCGGTCATAGTCTTATAGCCTTTGCGCCGTTGCCACTGATAGGTAAAATCGTAATCGACATCCGAGCCGTCGAGGTTGACAAAACGCTGTTTCCATGTAATGCCCTGGGCTTTCATTTCGTCAAACGCGCTGCCCTTGATATTGGGTTTTGCCTTAATGTCAAAACCGAGGCGTCGGAGCCAATGGGTAACGGTGCAGGTCTGGCAATTCACGCGATAGCCGCCACCCTTTGAAAATTCCGGGTTTTCTTTGCCTTTGTTCGCCTGGTCGTAGGTCATGGCTTTGCCTTTGGTAATTCCAAAGCTCTGCTCAATCTCCAGACAGTTCTCGGCAATAGCCTTTTTCTGGTCGTCGGTCAGAGTCGCCGGCAGTTCCGCGATAATTTCCGCTATGCGCTTTTCGCGCTGCTGTTCCTCACTCAGCTGCTCAATTACCTGTTTGGCGGCTTCCGGTGCCTTGTAATACGGGTGTTTGGGCGGGAACAGTTTCAGCTCCTTGCCGGGGTTGAAGCGGAAAATCTGCTGTTTGGCGGCTTCGGTGCAGTTGTTACCGCGGAGCATGGAGAGGTCGGGGTCGCTGAGGGGATATTTGCCCTTGCGGACCTGTACGGCGGTGCAGCGGCAGTTCCAGCCGTTGGGCGGCAGATAGAGGGACCAGAACGGGTCGGAGGGGGGCAAGGTTGTGCCGTGCAGAATTGCGTGATCCTCACGGACGCGGTCGTCCTGGGCGGTGCGATACTGGAGGTCGTAACGGTCGCCGTCCTTTTCAATCTGCTGCCAGCGGGAAGCCATGAGAGAAGCGCCGACGGCGTGGTTATATTCCGCATAGAGGTAATTGTGGTTATAACGGTTGTTGACCGTTTCAACATCGCGGCGGAACGTTTCAAAGGGCTTAATGTCGCCTTTGTCGGTCAGTAGGGACAGCCCCACCTCGCGCAGTGTGTGGTAAGCCTTGAACCCGGAGAAAATAAAAGCGTTGTTTTCGAGGGCGTAGCGCACCACTTCGGGGACCTCATGGGGAACGCCGGAGGCAATGGCGGTTTGCAGCTGCTTCAAAGTTTCGTCAATGAGGCGGCGGGCTTCGGGGGTGTTGAGCTGCGAAGCATCGAAGCCTCCGGCGTTGTAAACCATGCCGGCAGCGTCAAAAAAGGCCGTGTCGTCAAATCCGGGCTTGTCTGTCGCGTCCGCGAGCTGGAGCAAGTCATTTTCATACAACGAGCCCAAAGCGGCGTTAAACGCGAGATATGAGCGGCGCAGCCCCACCGTGTCAGCCAAGCGCAGGGCGGGGCTCAGTCGAAAAAACGGTCGGGCTGTGTCTTACTTTCGCGTGGCTTGTCAATGGCGACACCGTATTTGTCTGTGAAATAGTCGGCAGGGATTTCGTAATACTCCAGGAGCAGGCGTTCAATCTCGCGCTGTTCCGCCGGGGTGTAGCTGGCGGCATTGTTCCAGACAAAGCGCTTGCCCTTGACCGGGAAGCCGTGGGCAGCCATGAGGGGGAGCAGCCGGCCGTTAATGGTATAGCTTGCCATAGTAGCGTCGGCTTCGGTGGTGCGCTCAAAAATTTCAAGATGCACCTCGGACTGAGAGAGCGAGGACCCGGAATCAATGGTCATGGTCTGGTTGAGAATAGCCTTTGACATTTCCGAGTTACAGCGGTCGATGCGGCGGTCGAACACGTTGTAAGCGTCGCCGCGGCTGCTTTCCTTGATCTCAATGTTGGTGCCCTCAGGGAACAGACCCCAGAACGCCGCGCCCATGTTTTCGAGGGCGTGCTCCACGCGGGCGCGCTCGCTTTCGTCGGGGCTGTTGGTGGTGGCTATGCGCATAGGCTGACCGAAAATCTCCCCGAACATATCCCAGAACGTGAGCATATTCTTTTTGCTGATGTAAGAGCAGGCGCATTTGAGCAGGAGGCCGAGGTTGCGGGGCTTACCCACTTCCACGCACCAGTTGGCAAAATCGCCCTCGCGGTAAGGAATGCCGCTGCGCCAGTCGTCGCCCGGGTTAATGACCACGCGGCCATATTCGGGGACCACGTGCTTGCGCGGTACCAGTTCCACACAGTCGTAACGCATGGTGCCGTCGCCGCGAATGACATCGCCCAGCTGAATGAGCGAGTGCCCCCAGTAGGCAGAGTCGAGGACGTAGCCGAGGAAATCGGCGAACCATTCCTGTTGCAGCAGCTCCGTGGCGGCGACATCTTCCTTGCCGTTGTTATCAACGAGGCGGAAATCCTTTTGCAAGACCTTACCCTTGCGCTGGGCGATACAGCCGGAGAGGTGGGCGTCGAGCTCACAATCGGCATAAATGTCATAAAGCCGTTGGCGGTTTGGGTTTTCGTAGTCGAGCGCGACCTGGTGGGCGTTTCGCCAGTCGTTAATGTCCTTTTTGGTGAGGGTGTCGGTTTGCTGGAGCAGCTGTGCGGTAATCTTGAGCCCCTGCTTGCTGGAAGCCATGCGCGCCAGGGTCATAACTTCGGCGCGCGTGGGGCGGTCGAACCATTCGCGGATGCTTGTTATTATATTAGCCATTTTGGGGGAAATGTTAAGTTAAACGGATATTGCCGGCACCGTCGAGGCGGAGGGCACCGGGCGAGGCAAGGCGGAGGACCGGGGCGACCACCTGCACGCTCACAGTCTTATAGAAGCGAGTGCCGCCTGTGGGTATGACATGGACGCGG
>ERZ778516.2378-NODE-2378-length-12697-cov-5.832780_pt1 | contig 12697 bp, 12 predicted proteins | sample MGYA00510342_ERZ778516 | MGnify/ENA primary metagenome ERZ778516 (study PRJEB29527, sample SAMN07138961) | mouse gut metagenome | material: feces | host: mouse | place: China:Nanjing | collected 2016-01-25 ...
ACCAGTTTAAGAAAAGATTTCTGGGAATTCTTCTGGGACATCTCAGAGATTGTTTGATACTTCAAATCCCAATCCACGCTCAAACCAAGGCGTTTCCACAGCTTTTTAAATTCTGCCTCATATTTTTGAATCGTATGTCTGCATTTTTCACAAAACTCACTGCGTGACAGCATATTTGCCCGTATCTTTTCTTCTTTTTCTACAAGACGCTCTGTTGGGAGACCGTTGTCGTCAAAGCCAAACGGATAAAACACATCATAGCCCTGCATCCGCTTAAATCTTGCAATCATTTCAGCCTGTGTGTAGGAAAAAACGTGGCCGATATGAAGCTTTCCGCTGACAGTCGGCGGTGGTGTGTCAATGGAGAAAACCTTTTTTTCTTCCCCGTTTTGGTATTTGTAGATTTTGTTTTCTTCCCACATTTTTTCCAATTCCTGTTCTGCTTTGTGGAAATCGTATTTCTTATCCATAATGGATACCTCCTTATAAAATATAATTTTACAAAACAGACAAAAATCGCCCTGAGCATACGCTCAGGGCGAACTTACATGTCCGTGGTACCACCTGAATTCAGAAATATTTCTGCACTTAATACAATACGGGAATTACCTGTGTAATTCCGATATCGCTTCCCTGATAACGGTGGGAATTTCCGTTGGAGTCTACTGAGAATTATCTGTTCAATCCAAAGCTCAAAGGCTACTTCCATGCGTCCTTCACGAAAATTTTCACCGGCCATTTTCTCTCTGTTCATCCGGATTCGCATGTACTCCTCCTCGTCAATGCTTTTTGTCTGTGTTTGTGATTAACATTATAGCATGAAAAGCAGGATTGTCAACGGGTTATTTTTATCTGTCGTCTTTATTTTATTGAATGAACAATTTTCTGCTCATTGCATTGTACAAATTTATATAATTCTATTGCGTCTTTTGCACATTTCAAATCCTTTTCTCCAAAAAACCATGCAGCAAATAAAAGCTCTATGGACTCCATAACATATGGCACAGCTTGTATTTCTTCTAAAGATAACGCAAGCTTCCTTCGATATCCCATAAAGACATTGCCTAACAGTTCAAACCATTCTTCCTTTGTAATATCCATATACTCTTCTTCTGATAATAATCCAATACAAAAATAACACAAATCAAATATTCTGATATTTCTCTGACTCAAATCAAAATCTATATATCCTGAAAATCTGCCTTGAGCAAACAGGAAATTCCCAAAATGAACATCCCTGTGAATTAACTGAACGGGAAGTTTATCATATAAATTTTTCAAATTCAAAACTGTCTTATCAAAGTCTTTTTCATCAATATATTTCCAGCCGGTATCCTGAAAGAAGTTTCTAACCCAGCCATTCATTTCATTCAACAGACTGTTGTCCCAGAATTCATTTTGTATCTCACATTCCTTAAACGCAATATGCAGACGTGCAAGAATTTTACCCATCTCGGCAGCCAGTGCCAAGTTGTTTTTCAAACTGACAATATTGCTTCCCTGCATTTTTTCCAGCAGGATATAGTAATATTTGTCATCATGGATATAAGTGGTTTCTTTTTTTGAGAGAATGATTTTTCCTGTTGGGATTTCCATATTGTCTAAAATGGTAATGATTTTTATATTTCTTTCAAGCATATCTGGATTTTCATATACTTTTAAAATATATTCATTTCCAATCTGCCATGCAGTGTCATAAATTTGTGTAAATATTGGATTTGTAATATTCCAGTTTGTTATAATGTGTTTAATTCTATTTTTCATGATTTCATATCTCTTTCTTTGATTTATTAAAATCCTTCGAATACTGGATTCTGACAAATGATAAGTTTCAGAAAGCTGTTTATTATTTATACCCTGCAAAGAGTTTGTATAAATATGCTCATTTCTTTTTTGAAGTTCATAGGAATATTCAGAAGGGATTGAAGGCTCCTGTTTTTCTTTTATGGGAATATAGATATATTCACCCTGTACATATTTTTGTATAGATTCTATCAGTTCTGCGGGCAGTATGCTGTTTGCGTTTTTATATTTCAAATCGGCGGTTCCTCTTTTCTAAAGGTTTATTTAGATTATAACATATAATACAAAAAAGAAGTGTTTATTTTTTAGTCAGAATAAAATACAAACACTTCTCTTTTCATTTCTTTTTATAGTTACTTTTTTGCTATCTGTTCCCTATCATTTATTTTTCTATAATAACCTCTTTCAACAAATTCAATAAATCCTTTATCTCGTAAAAACTGCAACTGTTGTCTGATTTTTGCTTCAATATTATGATTATTAAAATATTTCCTTTGCAGCTTTTCTGTAAACTGATATACATCAGCAAGACAAAACTCAACTGTGGGAATTGAATTAATACAATTTAATACGTCTAAAAGCCATCCTCTATTGTTAAGATTATTAGTTTGTAATTTTTTAATTTGATCATATTTGCTCAAAATATTATTTATATCACAAGCCTTCTGATTGTCTATTATTTTAATTTTTCCCTGATCAGGAATATTTGAAAAGAGAATATTACAGCCAATCCATCCTGCCCTTTGGGCCGTTGAAGAAAGCGGCTTCCTTTTTTCTATCGTATCAGCAACAAAGAAAAATTTAGGAATAACAAGCAGATTTGTAACTTGTAAATCAGAAGAATAATTTAAAAGAAATAAATTAGGATTATCAATACTTTTGATTCGTTCTATCATTGTTAAATATGCACCATCTGATATCTTTTTGCCCATTTTTCCTTTCTTGCTTTTTAATTCATAGACTTCTTTGCAATTATCACATTGAAAATCTGCGGCAGGCTTATTATTTTCAAGTTTTATAATATGCGAATTACCACAACAGGGGCAGAAAATATTATTTTCAACCCAATGTTCACTCATTACTCTTATTTTTTGAGAATTATTTTTATAATATTCAATGCCCGTTTTATCAAAATAAAAGTTCATTAACATTCCTCTTAAACTATATAATTTTAATTACAAAAAATCCCGAAAATCCAATAATTTTCGGGATTTGAATATGCTTCTTTCTTATCTCTTGCTAAACTGCGGCGCACGTCTCGCTGCCTTCAAACCATACTTCTTTCTTTCCTTCATTCTAGGATCTCTTGTCAAAAATCCTGCCTTCTTTAATGCCGGTCTGAAATCTGTATCCACTTCCAGCAATGCTCTTGAAATACCGTGTCTGATAGCGCCTGCCTGACCTGTATAGCCGCCGCCATGAACATTCACCAGCACGTCATATTTGCCATTTGACTCTGTAAGCACCAAAGGCTGACGAACAATCACCTTCAATGTCTCAAGTCCGAAATATTCATCAATGTCTCTTTTATTTATTGTAACCTTGCCTGTACCAGGTACCAGATATACCCTTGCAATGCTCTTTTTTCTTCTTCCTGTTCCGTAGAACCTGTCATTAGCCTTAGCCATTGTAACTTCCTCCTATCACCGATTAAACTGTTAATACTTCTGGTTTCTGAGCTGCATGCGGATGCTCGGCACCTGCGTACACATGCAGTTTTGTATACATCTGTCTTCCCAAAGGTCCCTTTGGAAGCATTCCCTTTACTGCAAGTTCCACTACCTTTTCCGGCTTCTTATCAAGCATTTCTCTCAGAGTTGTCTCCTTGAGACCGCCTACATAATCCGAATGACGGTAATATTTCTTCTGGTCCAGCTTTTTGCCTGTAACGGCAATCTTATCAGCATTTACAACAATTACAAAATCACCTGTATCAACATATGGTGTATATATAGGCTTATTCTTGCCTTTCAAAATCTTTGCTACCTCTGATGCAAGACGTCCTAATGTCTTATTCTCTGCATCTACAACATACCATTTTCTTTCAATTTTTTCTGGACTGGCCATAAAAGTCTTCATTGGTCTTCCGCTACTAAACACATATACAAACGTGTATATGCCAGATGATTTGGGTAAATCTCACGATTTCACCTTACTGTTTCTTCGTATATGCTTTTGTAGTTACAAGTAACATACTACTCACAAATTCTTATATACTCCACAGTCGTAAATTCCCGGTTATGTTATCAATCAAATTTGATAATTCAAACCACCGGTACATATCCACATTCACTTATCTGTGTGATTTTGTGGATTTCATCTAATTAGCTTTTCCTTTCCTAGATTTTTTATTTTGTCCCGATTTTTGGACTTAACCAATAGCCTGCTATAAAGCCAGCACAAGCTATACCTTGGATTTTAGGTACTTTTGGGTATATACCCACATTTGAACGCTTTTTTAGTTGCTTATAATATTTTCCTATAAAGATAAAACTGATTTATATAGCATTTATTATGAAATGCTCCCTCCGGGGCTAATGGCGGAAACATATTCACGCATAATTTTTGTGACGCAATCCGCCACAGCTTTATATTTTATATGATTTTTGGCAGCATGTCAATCTTTTTTATACATTTTCTGTATATATTTTTTCAGTCATACGCTATCCCTACCAGAGTTAATCCACATGCCGCCGCCTTCGGTCCGGCCACGCTTCTGTCTCTTGCCTCAATAATTTCCTGCACATGTTCCGGCGGATAGATATTCAGCCCTACCTTTATCAATGTTCCTGCAATAATGCGTACCATATTATACAGAAACCCATTTCCGCAGATTATCATATGTATCATATCCCCCTCTTTTTCAATCTCCAGCTTATAAATTGTCCGCACAGTATTTTCCACCTGACTTCTGGAAGAACAGAAGCTTTTAAAATCATGCTCTCCCACAATATATTCCGCCCCCTTCTTCATTTTTTCCACATCCAAAGGCATATATACAAAATGTGAGTACAATCTTTCTGTTGGAACTGCAAATCTCCGATTTAATATTTTATATTCATAAGTTTTTCTGCTGTTGCAGTGACGTGGATGAAAATCTGCTTCCACCTCCCTTGACTCCTGAATACGGATATCCGCCGGCAGCCGCTGGTTCAGCGCAAAGGATATCTTCTCCGCAGGAATCCTTGTTTCTGTATCAAATACAGCCACATTTCCAAGTGCATGAACGCCGGAATCTGTTCTGCTTGCTCCTATAACAGCAATTTTTTCCCCTAAAAGCTCTGTAAGTCTTTCATTTATTATCTGCTCCACAGTTATCCCGTTTTCTTGAATCTGCCAGCCACAATAATTTGTCCCATCATAGGCTATTTTTAAAAAAACCCGTTTTAACATGACATATTTCCTTTCCTGTCAGCAAAAACCTTATAATGCATACTATATACTTCTTTTTCTAAAAAACGAACTTTACAATTATCATAATTATTGCATATCCTGCCATTACAAGATATGCAATTTTATCACTCTTCTTATAAACGAGCGGCTTCATTTTTGTTCTTCCCTCTCCGCCCCGATAGCATCTTGCCTCCATTGCCAGCGCAAGGTCTGAAGAACGTTTTACAGAGGATACAATCAGTGGAATAAAAATTGGAACCAGACCTTTTGCTTTTTTTATAAGACCGCCGCTCTCAAAATCTGCTCCTCTTGCCTTCTGGGCACGCATAATTTTATCCGTTTCTTCCGTCAGTACCGGAATAAATCTCAGTGCAATCGTAATCATCATAGCGATTTCATGAACTGGCACTTTTACTTTTACAAGAAATGCACATGCTTTTTCCATACCATCTGCAAGGTCTGTGGGAGTAGTGGTCAAAGTCAATATTGCCGACATAAGAATTAACAGAAAAATTCTGAGACAAATTTTTACAGCCATAAAAATCCCCTGCCATGAAATATGAATAATTCCAATGGAAAAAATCATATTTTCGCCTTTTGTAAAAAATACCGTAAAAAACACACTAAATAAAAGCAGAAATAAAACAGATTTCAGTCCTTTTATCATCTGCTTTGGCGGAATTTTTGTCATTTTTATAATTGCTGCCAGCACTGCTATATTAATGCCATATCCCACAGCAGAATTATTTAAAAAAAGAAAAAACATATAACATAAAACTGCCAAAAGCTTTACTCTGGCATCCAAATGGTGTATTTTTGATTCTGCCGGATAATATTGTCCCAGTGTAATATCCTTTAACATTCTTGTGCTCCCTTTAACCTTCGGCAGATTTCCTTCTCTGCCTCTCTTATATCCAAAACATCTGTATTTATGTCAAGCCCTGCTTTTTTTAAATCTTCCATAATATAAATAGCCTGTGGTGCAGCAAGTCCCATTTTTTCAAGCTCACTGTGTCTCCTGAATATATTAACTGGAATATCATCCATTATCTTTTCTCCACAATCCATGACAATGATACGCTCTGTATATTTTGCCACATCCTCCATACTGTGTGAAACCAGAATAATAGTTGTACTGCTGTTTTCATGCAGTCTTTTTAAAATTCCGAATATCTCGTCTCTGCCACGGGGGTCAAGAGCTGCTGCCGGCTCATCCAGTATAAGAACCTCCGGATTCATGGCAAGAACTCCCGCAATTGCCACTCTTCGTTTCTGACCGCCGCTTAATTCAAAAGGAGACAATTCATAATATTCCTCCCCTATTCCTGCCAGCGTCAACGCCTGTTTTGCAAGCTTTTCTGCCTCCTCCTTTGAAAATCCCAGATTCTTCGGACCAAAACATACATCCTGTAATACAGTTGCCTCAAAAAGCTGGTACTCCGGATATTGAAATACCAGCCCCACTTTTTTTCGAAGAGCAGGAAAACTGTTACTTTCCTCATAAATATTTTTGCCCTGAAACAGCAGTTCTCCAGAAGATGCTTTATTTAATCCGTTTAAATGCTGTATCAGTGTCGATTTTCCAGAACCGGTATGGCCGACAATTCCAAGAAACTCTCCTTTATAGATATCAAAAGAAATATTTTTTAATGCCTGCTTTCTGTATACCGAATCCGGTGAGTAAATATAACTGATATTTCTAAGAGAAAAAAGCACCTCTTTTTCTGTTGGATTTTCTATTGAAGAGACAAAATTTTTTTCATTTACTTCTGAATCACAAAAAACTTTACAGGGATTTAAAAAGCATTTTTTCAATTCCTCTGTAAATTCTTTTCTGTCAATAATTCTTTGAGACAGAGAAAACCCTCTGCGGTTCAGCAGATATGCAAGCTCTGTTACTGCCGGAAGCTCCATTCCTGCCTCTTTTATTTTCTCATACTGTGAAAAAACTTCCTGTGGTGTTCCGGAAAGTGTTATTTTTCCCTGATTCATTACAAACACTTTATCAGCATCGATAACCTCATCCATATGATGGGTAATCAAAATTACAGTTACGTGCTCTTTTTTATTTAATTCATGCAGAGTATCCAGTACCTCTCTCCTTCCGCCGGGGTCAAGCATGGAAGTGGGCTCGTCTAATACAATACAGTCCGGTTTCATCGCAAGAATACCGGCAATCGCCACACGCTGCTTCTGCCCGCCACTCAGACGCGACGGAGAATAATGTCTGTATTCTGCCATTCCTACCGCCTGTAATGCCTGTTCTACGCGCTTCCATATATCAGGTGTTGGCACTCCCAGATTTTCAGGTCCAAATCCTACATCCTCCTCAACAACAGAAGCCACCATTTGATTATCGGGATTCTGAAATACCATTCCGGCACTTTTGCGCACTTCCCATAAATTTTCTTTTTGTGAAGTATCCTTTCCATTTACCAGCAAAGTACCACGGGAAGGCAAAAGAATCGCATTAATATGTTTTGCCAGTGTGGATTTTCCCGAACCATTATGTCCCAGAACCGCTATAAAATCTCCTCTGTTTACATCCAGTGAAACTTCATCCACGGCATATTTTTCACTGATAATATTTCCCTCTTCATCTCTGTCTGTAAATTTATGAACCAGATTCTTTATCTCTATGATTTTTTTTATTTTCTGTGCCTGAAACATCATGTTTTATACCTGTCCGTCTTCATAAGCCTTTACCAGCATTTTTAAATCATTTATCTTTTCTCTTAAAATCTCTCCTGTATCGGTATCTGCTACTCTGACTCTTTCCTTCATTCTTTCTGTAATTTTTATTACCGGAGACACTTTATAATTGATATAGCTTCCCTGTCCGGCGAGAACTCTGTCCTTTGCAGAAATCATATGCTCTGCCAGCGCAATATGATGAGAACTGAAAATCAATGTATATCCGGCTATCCCCGTCTTGGTCCGATAGGCCTTTGAAATACCTCCGTCTATCACATAAAGCTTGCCGTTTGCCTTTACAGGACTTTCCCCGTCTTTCAGCTTTACCGGCACATGTCCGTTTATAATATGCGAGGTTTTTGGATTTAATCCAAACTCTTCAAATATCATATCACAGATTTTCTCCTGATTGCTTAACTGATAGTATGGATTATAAATTTCCTTTTTTGCCTTTTCATCTCCGATAAAATATCCCTCAAATGCGGACATCTTACTCTTTCCATATACAGAAGAATTTTTTCCACACCACAGATACCACATAAAGTCCACGGAATCCGGCTTTTTTGTATAATATGCCTGCTTTACCATTTCATTTGTATAATCAAGAAGCCTTTTCCCCTTATAGCGTCTGCCATCAAGCACTACTTCTGTAAAGCTTCCGTCTTCATTCATTGGAATGCAGCCGTGATATAAAAGATTTGAATTGCAGCAGGTATACATAGAGCCCTTATTATATAAAAACTCTACATGTCTGTTAAACAGCTCCGAATGTCGAAAGGAAGAAACCAGTGTATACAAAAGTTCCTGTTCACCCTCTGTCAGCTCCAGAGGATTTTTCGAATCCACAGTTGGAAACATGGTATCTTTCAGCTTATATTCCACGCCTTCAATCTCAATTATTCCTTTGTCATAATTCAGCTTCTTCAGAAAATTTCTGTCATCCATATCATATTCCGGATGTCTTTCAATAATCTGGCCTTCTATTTTAAACTGAATCACCGCAATCGCCTTATGCATTTTTGCCGCAAGCTGAACATCTACATTATCGTAAACATTCTCATCTAAAAGCTTTGGCAAAAAACCCTTGCAGTCATCATTTTTATATACATTTGACGCAAACATGGACAATGGACGCAGATTAATACCATATCCATCCTCCAATACATCAAAATTGTTGTAGCTGACTGCGATTCGGACTACATTTGCGACCAGTGCTAGATTTCCGCAGGCAGCACCCATCCATGAAATATCATGATTTCCCCACTGAATATCCACATCCGGAAAATTCATAAGCTCATTCATAATAATATCCGCTCTTGGTCCTCTGTCAAATATATCGCCGATAATATGCAGCTTATCCACCGCCAAACGCTGCGCCAGCACGCAGAGATGCCCGATAAAATCCGCACCGGAATCCGACTCTATTACAGAATGAATAATTTCATCATAATATTTTTTCTTGTCTACTTCAGCTGTATCGACATTTAAAAGCTCTTCTATCGCATACCCATAATCTTCTGGAAGTTTCTTCCTTACCTTTGAGCGTGTATATTTGGAAGAAAGCTCTCTGCACAGCTTTATCAGACGGCAGATAAGGATTTTCTGTTCTTCCTTTCCAAAGCCTCTCGCCTGATAGGATTTGATATTTTCATCGGGAAAATAGATAAAATGGGCAAATCTTTCTTGTTCCTCCCCTGTCATGGAATCAGAAAAGTATTCTCTTATTTTGTCCATAATAGTCCCCGATGCACTGCGCAGAAGATTCAAAAAAGCTTCGTATTCTCCATGTATATCGCTGAAAAAATATTCCGTTCCCTTTGGCAGCCCCATAATCGCCGTCAAATTAATAATTTCGCTTTTGGCAGCGGCAGCACTTGGATATTTCTCGGCTAAAAGCTTCAGATATTTTTTATCTATATTCTTGGATTGTTCCATTTTAATCCTCCATCTGCAACATAATTTTTCTCTATTATATATTATGTCTTCATAGATTGCAAATCATATTTCATACCGCTTATATAAGGATAGATTGATGAAAAGGGGGCAGTTTTATCCATCGAACTTATAGTAATATATTTTTTTCTAAAAAATATGGAGTAATTTTCTATAAAAAAAGAAAAAGTCAGACAGTATTTGTCTGTCCGGCTTTTTCTTTTTCTCTTATACTAATTCAAGCACTACTTCCATCGCCGCATCACCTTTTCTTGGACCGATTTTGATAATACGTGTATATCCGCCATTTCTGTCAGCATACTTTGGTGCGATTTCTGTAAACAGCTTATTCGGCAAATCAACTGTTTTTGTATTTTTCTTTCTTCCGGCAGCCTTCTGTGGAACTTCCTTTACAGAATAAAGAACTTTAAGCATCTGTCTTCTTGCATGAAGTCTGGAAGGCAAATCCTTTTTAATCTTCTTTTCCACAGTTTCATACTGTGTTACCTTCTTGCCGTCAACAACTTCCTTTACTCTTTTGCCTTCTGCATCCTTCTTTGGAACCTTGGCCTGAACAGTTACTTCTTCAAAGTTGTCTTTCTCTTTTACCGCAAGTGCAATTAAATGCTCTGCCACCTTGCGGACTTCCTTTGCTCTTGCCTCTGTTGTAATAATTTTACCATTGTATATCAGGCTTGTTACCTGTGCTCTGATTAATGCCTTTCTCTGTGCAGACTCTCTGCCAAGCTTTCTATATCCAGCCATTTTAATTAACCTCCATTTGTGGAACATATATCTGTACACTTCGGAATTACCAGATATACGCTTTTAATATGTCATCAATCAATTAATTAATGACCTTTTCCATAAATACTAATCATTGTCACTCTTAAGTGAAAGACCAAGCTCTTTCAGCTTATTGAGCACTTCTTCCAAGGACTTGCGTCCAAGATTACGAACCTTCATCATATCCTCAGAGCTTCTGTTTATCAGCTCTTCTACGGTATTAATTCCAGCTCTCTTTAAGCAATTGTAGGAACGAACAGAAAGTTCCAGCTCATCAATGTTCATTTCCAATACTCTGTCAATTGGGTCTTCTTCCTTTTCTACCATTACATCTACTGTACGGGCATTTTCAGAAAGGTCAATGAAGAGATTCAGATGTTCGCTCAATACTTTTGCTGCAAGGCTTACCGCATCGTCAGGAGCTAATGTGCCATTTGTATAAACATCCAGTGTAAGTTTATCATAATCCGTGATATGACCTACGCGGGTATCTTCTATCGCAAGATTTACGCGCTCTACCGGTGTATAAATGGAATCTATCGCAATGACACCGATTGGAAGCTCTTCATTCTTGTTTTTGTCCGAGCTGACATATCCCCTGCCGTTTGTAATCGTAAGTTCTATATATAATTTGCTGTCAGCACCGCCGCTGAGCGTTGCGATAACCAAATCTGGATTTAAGATTTCAATATCAGGGTCTGTTTGAATATCTCCGGCTGTGACAACGCCTTCTCCGCTGTATTCGATGTATGCAACCTTTGCTTCATTTGTATCACTGTTATTTTTGATTGCGATATTCTTGATGTTCAGAATAATTTCCGTCACATCTTCCTTTACTCCCGGAATAGAGCTGAATTCATGAAGCACGCCGTCTATCTTTATCTGACTTACGGCTGCGCCCGGCAGCGATGAAAGCATAATCCTTCTTAAAGAATTGCCAAGCGTTGTACCGTAACCCCTTTCAAGCGGCTCTACTACAAACTTACCATATCTCTTATCCTCTGAGATTTCCACAATCTCAATGTTTGGTTTTTCGAAATCGAACACTATAAAGCCCCTCCTTTTTGTTTCAATCCATATTAAATTTTATTTTGAATACAACTCGACGATTAACATTTCATCTACCGGTACATCAATATTCTCTCTTACCGGAAGCTGCTTTACTGTACCATTTAAAGCTTCATGGTCTGCTTCAAGCCATTCTGGAATCAGTCTTCCGTCTGTTACCTCAAGGATATCCTTATATCTCTGAGAAGACCTGCTCTTTTCTCTGATTTCAATGGTATCTCCGGCTTTCACAAGGAAAGACGGAATATTTACACATTTGCCATTTACCAGAACATGCTTGTGGTCAACAATCTGTCTTGCTTCTTTTCTTGTTCTTGCATATCCCATACGGAACAATACATTGTCGAGCCTGCGCTCCAGTAAAATCATAAGATTTTCACCAGCCTGGCCCTTCATTTTGGATGCCGTTGCAAAATAATTTCTGAAAGGCTTCTCCAATACACCATATATAAACTTTGCTTTCTGCTTTTCTCTTAACTGAAGGCCATATTCGCTGACCTTTTTATTTGCTCTTTTTAACTCTCTTTTTGATTTCTTATCTATTCCTAAATACATCGGGTCAAGACCGAGTGATCTGCATCTTTTAAGAACAGGAACTCTGTTTACTGCCATTTGTATTGCACCTCCTATTAGACTCTTCTGCGTTTTGGCGGACGACATCCGTTATGTGGAACTGGTGTCACGTCTCTGATACTTGTAACATCAAGTCCACAGGCAGAAAGCGCACGAATCGCTGCCTCTCTTCCTGAACCAGGACCCTTTACCATAACATCTACTGATTTTAATCCATGAACCAAAGCCGCTCTTGTAGCAGTTTCAGCCGCCATCTGAGCTGCATAAGGAGTAGATTTCCTTGAACCTCTAAAACCAAGACCACCAGCACTGGCCCATGACAATGCGTTGCCCTCTGTATCTGTGATGGTAACAATTGTATTATTAAATGATGCCTGAATATGTGCCTGTCCGCGTTCAACGTTTTTCTTTACACGCTTCTTTGTCACTTTTTTTGTAACTTTAGCCA
>ERZ778516.2382-NODE-2382-length-12687-cov-5.735988_pt1 | contig 12687 bp, 18 predicted proteins | sample MGYA00510342_ERZ778516 | MGnify/ENA primary metagenome ERZ778516 (study PRJEB29527, sample SAMN07138961) | mouse gut metagenome | material: feces | host: mouse | place: China:Nanjing | collected 2016-01-25 ...
TCTGCCCAGGCAAATTATAATCGGACACTTCGTTTTCGGATGAATGTCTGCTTTTTTTACTGGCATGTGGGATGATGCCAAATTTCCTCTTGTAGCAGACTGGCCCATATCCAAGTTCCCTGCTCCGGGGATTACTTAGTTTTCTCCCACAGATTGAGCATTTCATGATTATCCCTCCAGTTCAGGGATAATCACCGGATCTGCCAACGGTTGTATATGATAGAAACTTGGCATCTGCCCTGTTTCCTCCAACCACTCATGGAATGCTTTGTCAATTTTTTCCTGTAATTTGTCGGCATCTTTATATCCTTTACGAGCTTCAAACTCCGGCCAGCCTTCGGCAACCTCGCCGACTTCCTCATAAGCATCTTCACTTATCTGATCCAGTAAAGTATCGGCAGACAAATGCGGGACATAATCCTCACAAATCCCTATAACAATCATTTCCCCTGGCTTTTTCCCACAACCTATGGCATCTTTTATACATTCTTCAACAGAAGCAAATTTCCCATGATACCAAATATCGTCTGCCTGGTTTTCCGTCCATGAATATTCCTTATTCATTTGCTTTCCTCCAATCTTTTTCGTGATCTCACGAAAATGGTTCTTAGTCCCGCTTAGAGCGGAATTCACTGCATGTATCAATTCCCTTTACCTTTTTCCCATTCCTTTTACTATTCGGGCATCTGCAGATCTGCCCTTTGTATGTAGGTATGGTATTTTTACAATTTCTACAAATCTCTTTCATTTTCATCTCTCCTTATTATCATTCCATATGTATTCTTCATTACGAAAATACAGATTAGGGAACATATTAACAGCCACATTGCGGAGAGCAACGAATAAATCCCCCCTGCTGTCAAATTTGTAGTAAAGTCCATTTTGGGGTACATATACCCCGTTCTTCCCGTATTCATCTTTTCTGATTTGATAGTCTGTATCTTCATCCAAAACAAAATCCATTGCCAGACTTTTACAAAGGGTCCTGAATGCCTCCTCAGCATCAATTTCCACTTTCATCACAGCTTTTGCATTTACATCTACAAGCAAATTACTCACCTTCCTTTTCTTAATTTTTCAGCTTATCGCTGATTATCGGGATCAGCAACCTGGCCGACACCTTCATGTGGATTCTGGTAGGCGCCTCCACAATTTTGTAAAGCATATCCGTATATACCTGCTCTGCAGATAACCCCCTGGCATATTCCTCCGCCTTCTCTCTGGTTTCATCCACAATCGGGATAGTGCTGCACTTCTCAGCAATCTCATGAATCAGCTGCCTTGCCTCGTTCGAGAAAACAACCGTATTGTCTGCTTTGACAATACCCATATCAAGCAGATCTGCTATCATATCATCAAGTTTTTTCATTCTCACCATCTCCTTCCTCCAATCCATCCAGTCTGCCGGATAAAACCAGTGCTGTGGCTTCGATCACAATGCTCATTCCGAGACCAATCGGAATATGTGGCGCTAATTTATATTGCCACCGGGAGAACGATTGTCTTAAAATCGCTGTCCTCTGCCTCGACAATCATAGGCATCTTCGGGCCTCCAAAGGAAAGCCCTACATTCTCACAGTCAAACGCTTTCAGCGTTTCCAGTACCAGCCGGGCATCAAACCCTATCGTCAGCGTCTCCGCAATGTTCTCCTGAAGCTCTATCGTTTCATGGTAATCCGTGGTCTTATCTTTAATGCTCAGGCTCAGGGAACCTCCATCCAGCTCAAATCTGACTGGACACCTTTCCTCGGTACACATCTTCGCTCTTGTCATGGCATCCAGCAGGGCAATCCTCGACACGACCGTATGTAGCGGAAGTTCCTTGAACAGTGTCTGATACTTGAAATACTCCCCCTCGATCAGCCGGGTATATATTTCAAAATCCTCCGTTATAAATACTGCGCCCGTCTTATTGTGCCGGATCTGGACCTCCCCGGACAGCCCGAGTGACTTCATCTTATCGACCGTATTTTTCGGTATCAGCAGTTCAAATTCTCCGTCATAGTCTATTTTGTCCCATGCCAGCACATGGCCATCCAGTCCGGCAAAGTTCAACTGCCCGCCTGCCGCCTGCAGACACATGGCAGTCATTACCGTATTGGTATTCTGCGCCGGCACAGCATAGGATACACGTTTCATGGATTCCAAAAGCATTTCTGATAAACAGAATCATGGTTTCGCCTTTCGCAACTCGCTCTACATAGGTTCCCACACAGTGATGCAACGTCCGGCCCTCTTCCTTAATCTCAGATCCGCTCTTGGGAAGAATGATCATCAATCCTCTGGCCTTCATCATCATCGCCGGAATACCCTCGGCGGCATCTAAAGCTTTCTTGATCAATTTCTCTAATTCTTCCTGACGTTTCCATTCCTGTTCATCCTTAAATGCCTGATATTCTTTCATTACCCTATCATGGGCCTTTCCAAAATTCGGAGGGAGCAGTACATACATATCTTTTGTGTCATACTTCAATGTTGCACTCCACGAAATATAGTCCATCCAGTCTTTTGCCAGATTTCTATATCCCTCACGCATCCGTTCCTTTTTACTGTAGCTTTCCGGAGAACACCATGCTGCGTGGCAAGGGACTTCTTTATGCTTTGGCAAGACAGTTCTTTGCTTATCCATATATTTGTTAAACTTCCGTATGCTCATATGGGCATTGATAACTCCGATCAGTTCATCATTTCCTCCAAACCGTTCGCAGAAACCACGGATATCTTCTCCCTGCGGAAGAATATTATCGGATTCACACTGTTTCAGTAACCTTAATTCAGCTGTGCCTCCGTCAATCTCCCTCAGTATTGAGATATATTTTTTAGAGATCCCCAAAATGGTCTCTGGTGTCTTTCCACCTAAATCAAGCTGGTATGCATTCCCTTGCCAGCCTCTCCCGGATTACCGGCAACTGTTTCTCCTGTTCAATCCAGGGGGAGAGCATCTGCATTTCATCCGAGACCTTTTTGTTTTCGTCAAATGCGCCCCGGTACTGCTCCAGATCTTCCTTTGCCCTGGATGCCTCTGTATTCGCCTCTGTGAGCCTTTTTTCGATATCCGATATATTTGACTGGGCATTCTCGACAGAAGCCCGTATAATGGCAGTTTCGCTTACCTTCTTCCTTACCTGCTCTGCCTTTGCGACATAAGGAAGAAGTTCTGCGCAAAGCCTTTCCGCTTCTGCCTTTTTGTCTGCGTCATACGGTATGCCGTCACGTTCGGATTCTGCCGCCGCCACTGAGGAAATACGCTGTGCGAGAATGTGTTCCAATTCTGCCTTTTTTGTCCGGTATTTCTCTTCCTCTTCCTGCAAGATCCCCTTTGATGCTTTTGCCTTAGCCAAAAATTTGCAGTCCGCCTTCTCGATATCTATACAGCCACAGTCGTCAGAGAGGATAGCAATATCTTTCCCAAGGAAATTCCGTGTCGATAGGATCTGGTCATTATTTGCCTCGATCTCTCTTTCAATATCCCTCTGTGCCGCTTTTGCCGCCTGCACCCGCTGGTCGGCTTCCTGATAATTCAGTGCCAGTGCCTGCATGCTATCCAGGGAAGACCTTGCGCTCTGATATTTCTCCGCATTCTGGAGAATCTCCGCATCACCAAATGTATCCTCGTGCTCTGCAAGCCGGACCCGTTCCCTCTGCAGCTTTGCTTTTGCTGATGCAAGATCCGATTCCAAGGCAGAAACTCTTGTTATGACCTTCGAGACTTCCAACTGCTTTGAGCCAAACAATGCAGCTTCTTCAATCAATTCACTTTTCCTTGTTTCCAGCGCCCGGTACCGTTCTGCCTTTTCTACGACTGTCTGCTCTGTATTAAGGACTGTCCGACAATTCCTGATGATCTCCGATTGAGCGTCCCTATTTTGCCCTGTAGCAGCCTTTTTCATTGTCAATGATGAAATAGACTCCGACAGCTTATTACACCGTTCCTGAACCTCTTGCAAAGAAAGCAACTCCAGCTTTCTTTCATCCCGCTCCCTTGTGATCTCCCTGTCTTTTTCCGTCTTTTTCTGCAGATCTGATTTTGCCTGTTCTATTTCTCCGGCTGGATCCCCATAACTTTTAATGGTGGCATTATGTATCCCGATCTCCTGTTTCAACTCCCTGGTCTTTGCCCCATATGCTTTTGCCTTATCCCCAGCAATCTTGTTCATCGCTTCATACACGCCAAGGCCGAGCAGATTCCCGAGGATGACCATCCGTTCTTCTTTCTGTGCCTGCAAAAACAGACCGTACTGATCCTGCATAATCAGGGCACAGCTCTTGAACGTCAAGCTATCCATGCCAAGGATATTGATGATCTCCGCCTGCGTGTCCCGCTGCTTCTCCTTTGAGCGGTTGCGCCATTCCCCATCTACCAGTTCTGACAGGTTCAGCGTTCCTTTCCCGGACCTTGCCCTCGTCCGTGTTACCCGGAAAACCTTATCCCCAATCCGGAAAGTGAAGATGATAGATCCGGATCTTGCCTTTTCATCATTCCTGATCCACCCGGTCAGCTCTCCTTCCCGCGGTTCCTCATAAAGACAGTCAATGATTGCATCCATGAACAGGCTGCTTTTCCCGGCGCCGTTCTGGCCGTTGATCGTACAGAAGCTGATATCTTCAAAACTGAAATGCTCTTCCGCATAATTGCGGTAATTCCTTACCTCAATCTCAACCGGCTCAAATGTTCCTGTACCGGCAGACAGAGACATGCTCGCTTCTGCTTGGGCGATAACAGGCCGCGCCTTCAGCACAAGCTCCTGTATCTGCTCCTCCGTGTATTGTTTATCCGCCAAGTACTGCCGGAGGTTTTCTTCCGGATCCGTTGTGTTGGACAGATCGTTACGGTCTGCCGCTTCCTCTACCTTTTCAGGGAGTATCCCGGCCACATAGAACGCCCCATCATCATATAGGGCTTTTTCCAGAAGCGCCGTATTCAGAGCCTTGCTATTTTCATAGGAGCATGTATAAAGTATCCTTACGATCCGATCCTGGACCCCACCGTTATACCTCCACCAGTTAAATGCCACATCATCCAGGTTTCCAAGATTGATCGCCGTAATGTCCGTATCTGTAAAGCGGAATGTAACAAATTCCCTGTAAGGCGTCTGATGAAATGTCCTGCTCCATCCATCCGCCGAATATTCATGTATCCAGAATCCCCGTTCCTGCCCCTCGTCATTAAACGTCATGGAATTGATAGCCCCCGAATAATAGCAGTTTTCCACATTCGGCAGCTTCTGGGAACGGTGGATATGCCCCATAGCTACCAGGTCAAAATCTGCGGCGATCAGGCACTCCGGCAGAAGGACCGGCTCAAATTGCGTCAGCATCATTACCTGCCCACTTTCCGTATTACATCCGGGGATAGTATAATGGGACATAAGGATGCTCTTTTTTCCAGGCTCACACTGCGCTTTTAAGCCAAGCACTGCATTCGCAAGCTCTTTCGTCAGAACCTCATGCTCTTCTTCCTTTCCAAGCCCCGGATGATTTGCCCTAAAATATCCCCTGTCAAACCCCGGAAGGACAGCAATATCAAACTGCTCTGTCCTGATTACCTGCGGCACAGTGACTATCTCCACATTCGGCACCAGCTCAAAATGGGCCTGCAGCTCCCCGAAGGCTTCGGCGCTGTCGTGGTTTGGCGTGCCGCGCATCACGAACACCTTTCCGCAGCATTTTGACAATCCCAATATGATATTCCGTGCCTGGAGCACTTCCTTGTGACTCCTTCCCTGCCAGATCTCCGCCCGGTCGAATATATCGCCTGATACAAGCGCAAGCTCCGGATTTTCTGTTTCTGCAACACGCACCATTTCTTCAAGGCACTTCTGCGTATCGAGGGAGCGGAGGTTAACCCCGTCCCTCTCTGGCCCTTTAAAAGAGCCAATGTGCCAGTCCGCTGTATGTAAAATTTTCATACAATGTCCACCCCTTTCATAAATTCCTCATACGTCATATGGAATGCTTCAGCAATTTTTATAATGCTTGAACGTCTCGGCTTTTTTACCTCATTCCGTTCATACGCACCAATCCTTGAATCAGCCCATCCACAAAGCTCTCCAAGTTCCGCCTGAGTTATCCCTCTACGGCTTCTTAAACTTGCAATCCTATCTCCAATCGTCATTTTCCAAATATTGCTCACTTATAAAAATGCCTCCTTTGTCTCCTTCATTACATCAATCATATGGCTCAGCTGCAGCTCCAGGTTTTCAAAGACAGAATCCTCAATGCCGCAAAAATTTATCCCATCACCGCTCCATTCTTCCCCAACAAAGAGAATGTTCCCCATAATCGGATGACCGTGCCTGTCAGTTCCATAGAGATAACTGCCGATCAGGTTCGGTTCGTTTTCCTTTAACAGGCCCTCTTCGTCAATCAGCATACTCACACACTGACCAAGTATCTTAGTCGGATGGTTTTTCATATGCAGTTCTGTATATAACCGTTCCGGCATGATATGCTCATAAATATCACAATGGTTTCCGATTAACTCTCGCAGGAACCTGTTCTCTTTTGCATATCCCCCAGAAGGAAATTCATGAACTGTCAATTCAAGATCCGTAGAAATCTTTATCAGCTTCATTTTCCCGCTCCTTTCTGACACTTCATACAGAGCGGTCGCCCAAACTTATTGATGGAATACCCATAGACTTTCTCATTTATCTCAGCGCCGCACCCGTCACAAAAATATCCTGCGTTATCCTCCTGTTGTGGCGCTGTCTGTGATGCCTGCCCGCTCCCATAATCCGGCTCTGCGTTCGGCGTATTCTGCTGGTATTTACCGGCATAGCCGTCTTCATCCGCGGGCATATCAGAAGCAAAAGCGGGATTCTCAAGATTATCTTCCGGGTCAAAAGCTTCATGGACCACATCCCCAAACAATGCCGAGGAACTTATTGTCGGCGCCGCCGATGCAGTGCCAAACATATTCCCCATAGAGTTCATCCCCTGCTGTAACATGGCCTGCCTTACATTGGCATCCGAGTAGTCCGGTGAGAATGTGACCGTAGGCACCGCAAACGGTTTCTGCAATTCCTCGATCAGGTACGTCCCTTTTATCCCCAAAAGTGCCCGGATAACCCTGAGTATTGCTCCTGTCTGTGCTTTTTCGGATGCTGTCTTCCGGAGTAGTGTCATATTAACAAGGACGGAACGCTCAACATATTTCTCCCTGTCGCAGTCAGCGATCACATAATATTTCTCTGGTTTGTTCCACTGGTTCAGCTTTTCCGGGTCTTCCTTCCATTCCCCTTTGAACATATCTGCCGCAGCTTTAGCGGCTCTCCAATCATGGATACCCATAATGGATTTATCCATAAATTCAAGACGGTATTTCGCTTCTTCATCGTCCAAACAGATACGCTTCGTATCCGGATGCGTCTTAAATGTGCCGTCTGGAAGCCGTACTGCCCCAAAAGCTTTCCCGACATAAGTATTCGCATTTTCCCTGTAAACCGTCGTATGCTCCGGGTGGAACTGGATGCCAGCCGCAGTCGCAAGCTTCATCAGAAGCGGCTTGGCCGGCGAAAAGACATCTTTATAAACAGGTTTTCCGTTCCTGTCTTCCCCGGTTTTAGCACTGCCAACTTTAAAAATATCACCGGATTTTTCCGAAGTATCGGCCACCACTTCCATAACCGTACATTTGTAAAAAGGATTGATCTGCACTGATGTAGCTGCCGGTATCAGCAGATTGCAGTTCTGATATTTTGACTGGATCTCAGCCAATGTAGTAGAATTGTTCATAGAAATTACCTCCATATTGTTTTTTATGCTTGATTTATAAAGCACTGCCTGTTACAATATGGGTATCCATTTGGGCGCTCTGGTCTTTGACCGAGTGCTCTTTTTCCATATTGCGCAGTGCCTCACATAAATCCATAGTAAATTTTGAAAAAGCGAGATTCCGTACATATTCCTCCGTGAGCTTAACCAGATACCAGTGCTGAAGCACTACCGGATTTTTAGTCTGCCGGTAAATGTACGCCTGCTTATGTTCGGCATATCCCAATGCCTCGTGGAACTGTTCATCCGCGATCCTGTGTTTCAGCAGTTCCTCCACTTCCTGTTTCTTTATGGTCTCTGTCCTCACAATCGCTATCCTCCAATGCATCAAAAAACAAGGCGATCACTTTTCCGGCTGTCCAGAACACCATGGGTATGAAGATATATTCTCCACCCACAGCGTTATATCCCCGCTCCAGATATGCGCTCTGAACAGCCCATTTTCCTGCCATATATGTAACTGCAGGAACATAGACAGCTGCAACAGCCATCCGGAGCCATCCCGATCTATTCATGCTTTTCTTCCCTATCCATATAAAAATAGTGGGAACCATACTGGAATAGAAAATCCAGATTTTTTTTATGCCAGTTGGATTCGCTTTTGCTTTCAAAATAGGTTGCTCCTTTGCTTTCATCCCAGTCATCCTGTTCAATCATGCAGAGTGCTTTCCAACAATCATCATCCGGTTCTACTCTGTCAAACCTTCCGTTGGTAACGGGTGAAAACTGCCTGGGCTGATAAATCACATCTTTGACTGTATCCGGAAAACCATCCTCTTTGACACGATTGAGAACTACCCGCATCACAAGAGCCTTTCCCTCTGTATCTTCCCCTTCTGCTTCTGCCATGGCAATTTTAGCGAGAAGATATGTATCGCCTGACTGACAAAAGGTATATGCCTTCTCATTCGGACAAACTACCAATGGTATCTTTGTGAATATTCCTGTATTCTCTGATTCTTCTGTTTCAATGAGCAATCTATGCTTCAGACCATGCCCCATCATTGTCCTGTCCGGCACCATGTATATTGTGCTGCCATATGCCGCAGCTGAAAGTGCCGCAAGACCAATGACCAGTCCCAGATTAACAATAGCCTTTGCTTTCATGGCTGACCTCCCTGTTATCGAATACAAAAGCAATCTGCCCTGCATTTGGTTCTGTTTTCAGATGAGTGGAGAAAAATTCCTGGTTCCTCATTCGTTTGTCCATGCAGTCGCATTTTTCGCCCGGATCCAGATTACTCCCACAGTTCGGACAAACATTGTAATATGCCATATCACACCTCCTCGATCATACATCTCTCCAGAAAATATTTCTTTGGTATCCGTCCCTGTGGCACTCCCGGATATAGTTTTCCCGCATCGATCAGTTCCTTCCGCAGTCCCCTGATAACCTCATACGCTTTATTTTCCCTGCATCCCAGATAGTTCATAACTTCAGCCGCTCCCAAATAATAACTGGGCGCTTCAGAAATCACTCCCGGCACTGTCGCCAATGCTCCCATGCTATACACCTCCTGTTCTCAGCCATTTGACTGCATCTTCCAATGTACTGGCAACAGGGCTGATAAAAATGGAGACCCATTTTGACACATCTTTGAATGACATATCTTTATCAAACACTTCCTCAAAACAATACTCCACTTTTACATGCAACCCTGACAGGCTTTCGTCTTCCATATAGTGCATCAAATCTTTCGGATGACCAAAGTTTCCATATTGAGTTTTAATTATCAACATAACCTTTACATCCTCTCACAAATTCTTTTTTACCCAGATTTTCAGGCTTTGTGCCACTCGCTCCAGTTCATCCAGATTTTCAAGAATTTTTTTCAGTGCAGGAATCTCCCATTCGTCAATCACGCCATCTTCAGTAATATCCAGAAGCATTTCCTTTGTCTTTTCCAGTTTTCTGAACGACGACAATGCTCTGATCGATATTCGATCCAGATCACTAATTTCTGCTTTGGGAACATCAGAGCCCAAAGGACACATCTCCCGACAGTAATAATTTTCCAGTTCTGGAGCATTGTACAGATCTGCCATAAGGCGAATCTCTTCCGGATATGGATTGGCTATGCCACTTTCGATTCTATAAATCCGCCCGCGATCAATAGACATGATATCTGCAGCTCCTTCCCGACTACTCAGCTGCTCATTGTGCTTTGCGACTTCGCAACGTGCTTTATAAAATACGTTGGAACTGGTTTTCGCTGTTATATTTGCCATTTTCATCTTCACCTCCATAACATATAATTGAATTATATTTCATTTTGAAATGTTGAAAGGCAAGCAAAATCATCTAGTGACATACCTAAAGCATCTGCTAATTTTTTTGCCATAGATAAATTTGGTCTTCTGGAGCCATTTTCATATTGTGAAATGGTCGTTTGCTTTAATCCGACGCAGTTAGCGAGTTCTGTCTGAGATAATCCTTTTTGTTCTCTGAACTCTTTAAGTGTCATATTTCCGCCTCCTTATTTCGTTATGAAATATATATTATAGCATTGCGAAATACTTGTCAATAGTTTTTGATAAAATTATTTCATTTCGCAATTAGAAGTCATTTCGATATGTGATATAATATTTATAAGGAGGTATAGTAATGATAGGCAAACAGCTAAAATATTTACGAGAATTAAAGAGAAAAAGCCAACAAGAAGTTTGTTCCATTTTAAATATAGAACAAAGCACTTTGGCAAACTACGAAAACGATAAACGTGTACCCAAGATTGATATACTAATCAAATTAGCCGAATACTATAATGTTTCGGTCGATTGCCTACTTGGTTTAAAGAAAATTGGTTCATGTGGAAATTGTGATAACTATTTTTATGAGAATGGCACAGCCAATTGGAATATCAAACAGAAAGCAGCAGAAAAAGGTCTTTCTTATGAAGAGGTCTTGGACAGAACATGCATAAACGAAGATAGGTTTAATTTGCTTTGGTATGGAAATGTACAACCTGTTGCCGAAGAGCTAATACGTTTTTCAGAAGTCCTTGATGTTTCCATTGATTTTTTATTAGATAACTCACAAAGGGAGCAAATGACAGCAGAAGAAGAAATTATACTTTTATTCTATAAAAGATTTCCCACAGAAATTATGGAATTATTGCACTCGTTCTGTTCTCTTTCCAAAAAGGATAGGACTAGAATACTCGGTAAATGCTTTGATTTAGAAAGGGAATCCGAATCTGTTGCAGCAGATTCAATGCCGCTGAAGAAGACAGGAACCGACAACCCAAAAAAATAATACCCTTCGTGTGGTACCGAAGGAAAAAGGACGAATAAAGAGGGAACGCTTAAAAAATACTTAAAGGAAAAGTCCATGCAGAACAATATCATAAGCACTACAGATGGATTATTAAACTCTCAAACAGAAAAAGTATCATACGAAAATCTTCCATTTTACTATGATCCTTATGTTTCTTTTTATCAGTCATTGTATTCGGATGATTTTGTATTTGAAGAATTGACAGTAAAATTCTCTGTAAGCACTTCAACAAATTATGAAAAAGCCGTATTTATATGCAGGAGAATGCCAAATTATGAATTATTGTCTTCCGAAAACGGGACACATTCCTTTACCATAAATACTTATTTGGATTTTTACATACACCAACAAGCCGTTCAAATCCTAATGTATCTAATATGCAATTGGAGGTCCACAAAGATTTTCATAAATAGAGAACTTGTTACAGATCGAGAGCTTAGCGATATGTCCCGAATACTGACTCAACGCTTACAAAATTGCCCCTATCCATTACCTCCTTACGTGGAACGTGATGTTGCCCAAGAGTATTGGGATATTTACAGAAAAGCCCTTATCCCAAAACCAAAAAGAAGGCGGTCTAATGTTAAAAATAAAAAATGAAGGAATTACAGGCAATCACAAGGGAAAATAAGACTTATAATACAATTGTTAATGAGGTGACTTATGCCGGCCTATAAATATACGCTAAAAGATGGGAAAACAATACGGTGGCGGGCAAAATTCTATGTAACTGACTGGACCGGCGCCAGGAAACAGATATGCAAAAGGGGATTCAAAACACAGAGGGAGGCCAAAGAGTATGAGCGCCTATACCTGGATCAGCAGAACAACACCAGCGATATACTCTTTTCTTCCCTTGTTGAAAATTATATGGAGGACATGTTACACAGGCTAAAACCTACCACAATGGATAATAAGCAATTTATCATAAGTGGCAAGCTGCTCCCATATTTCGGCAGATTGCGGGTATGCGACATTGATACGATCAAGATACGGAAATGGCAGAACGAATTGATCTCATACCGGGATGAAAATGGAAAGCCATTTTCGCAGACATACCTCAAAACCGTCAATAACCAATTGTCGGCTCTGATGAACTATGCCGTATCCCATTACCGACTCTCCCAGAATCCATGTAAGGCTGCCGGCAGCATGGGGTGGAGCAACGCTGAGGAAATGAATATCTGGACACAGGAACAATATGAGCAGTTTTCCAGCGCCATACAGAAATCTTCCGTAAAGCTGGCCTTTGATGTGCTGTTCTATACCGGGATGCGCTCCGGGGAACTGCTGGCCCTTACCCCTGCAGATATCCTCCCTTCAAAACGGATAGATATAAATAAGAGTTATGCCAAGGTAAAAGGGGAAGAACTGTTCTTGGAGCCAAAGACACCCAAGGCCAAACGCTGCATATCCATACCGGGATTCCTTTATAAGGATATCCAGGCATATGTGGCAAAGCTATACGGGATTGAAAAAGGGGACCGCATATTTTACTTTACAAAATCTGCCCTGGATAAGGAGATAAAGAGGATCGCAGGAAAGGCCGGGCTCCCGCTCATAAGGGTTCACGATCTCAGGCACTCCCACGCCAGTATGCTGATCAACCTGGGATTCTCCGCACTAGAGATTGC
>ERZ778516.2389-NODE-2389-length-12654-cov-5.633145_pt1 | contig 12654 bp, 12 predicted proteins | sample MGYA00510342_ERZ778516 | MGnify/ENA primary metagenome ERZ778516 (study PRJEB29527, sample SAMN07138961) | mouse gut metagenome | material: feces | host: mouse | place: China:Nanjing | collected 2016-01-25 ...
ATTTTTTTTTTTTTTTTTTGCTCCACGAGGTAAATCCTCTTTTTTAATAGAACCAAACCAAGAAAAAAATTTGTCTTTAATATCACCTATTGGAAACGTGTCTTTTACTTCTTTATAGAAAGCACTTCTTCTTAAATCATTTTTATTATTTGTTCTAAATGCAATATCTACTTTTACATTCAGATTATTTTCCTCAATAAGTCGCTTTACCCTTTCCAGCTGTTCTTTAAATAGGTCGAAACCATTTATCCCTGCCATATCTTGATAAGATTGTTTATCATATCCCAATGTTGAAACTACCAAATAGTCAAAGCACTTCAATATTTGTGTTAATTCCTTATCACTATATTTTTTGCACGATATAAGAGGTGTAGTGCTATGTACCCATAATTTCTTTTTATACTTTTTTATAGTTTTCATTCTATCCATCAATAAAGGATCTAAGAGAAAATCTGACTGCATAGAGCCTATACCTATACACCCCCCCCCTATTTCAATATACTCTTGTATAAGTTTTTCAAAATGTTTATTATTCATGATTGTGTAATCTCTTTTATAAATTCGATTACAACAAAAAATACATTTTAGCGGACACATAGTAATTGTTTCGATATTTATATCTAATGGTCTCTTTGTAATAATATATTTCATATATAAATATGCTATTTTATTTTGAATTTTTTCATAAGTCATTGCTATATACTCCTTAACAACTTGAATATCTTTGTATGTATCCCCCATTTTGCTACATTTTTAAGCTCTTCTAAAACAGTTAATCTGTAATTTATTTGATTTATTTTTTCTTCTGTATATATATTCTCCTACAAATATAAATTATATTTTATAATATTTTTTGAATATACTCATTCAGTTGTTCTGCCTTATGTCTATATGTATACTTTTCTAATGTTTTCTTTTGTCCAGCAAGTGCAATTTGTTTGGCTCTTTTAGGATTATCTAGTAGCCACTTTGCTTTTTCTACCATATCATTCAATGAATCATATACAACAATCTCACGATCCACATCAAACAATTCCGAATTTTCACTTCTTAAATCTGTAAGTAAACACGCACCAATTCCTGTAGCCTCAAACATTCTCATATTACCTGCACCATAATCCATAAACATACCATGCATATTTAGACATATTTTATGTTGACTCATAATTGTATAATACTTTGTTCCAAATACTTCTTTTTTCATATCTTTAGCGATCCCTGCTATTATATTTATATATTTTTTTCCTTTCTCAGATGCAATTACTTCTTGTATTTGTCCATAAATATTACCATAGAATGTATATGGTATTTTTGACTTTATCATTGCATCAAGTAATTCCAACCTATTACTATGTGCATTCTCGCCTACAATAATTGATCCTAAAAAGCATATTTCATTTTTCTCATTATATTTGGCTATTTTATCAAGTATAGATGGTTCAAAAGCATGTCTAAGCAAATATGATGGCAGTCCAATATTTTTCATAAAATTTAAATAGACTTTATTTCCAGTATAAATCTGATCATACAATATAGCGTTTTTCTTAAAAGAATCTGTCAATGTTGTAAAATGATATCCTATTAATTTAATTTTTTTACTTCCCAGACAATCTTTTATAGCTATTGTTTCATTTTGAGAAAAAAAACATATATCGGATATCATAATAACATCTGGCATAAAATCTTTTATCTGAAGTAATAAAATTTCAAAATATGATATATTCTTCTGATGTGGACACCATTTGTCCTGCAAATTTCTATTATTGTAGAATACAACCTTAGATTCTATCCCCATTTCATTCAGCTGGCGATGTATAAAATCTGACTCTGCAAAACAATTTTCAACTATTTCTGTAAATAACTCATCATATGATAAATTTGATATATCAGTATGGTATTGATAAAATTGTCTTATAAAATTCTCATACTGTATTGTAATTTCTAGCAATTTATACTGTTTCAACTATCTTTCCTCCTGAATCTGACCAAATTATATTATCAAATATAATCCATTTTCAATCCATTCCCGAATAATAATATAATTACAGACTATTGGTTTAATTTTGGTTAACTGTATCAATTTATAAGACTCCTTATTTCTAAAACATTTTTATTTACTATAAAACACCTATGCATTTTATATATCTTATTTTTTATTTCTACTACTTCATTCCATTCCATATCTTCTACTGCACCGCATCTTTTCAAAAGATTTATAGATTTCTTATTTTCATCAATATAAAAGGCTATGACTCTATCAATCTCAAGTTTTTCAAAGCATAATTTTAGAGCGTATTGAACCGCAATCGTTGCATAACCTTTTTCTGAATATCTTTGATTAATTATATAAGAAATCTCTGCCTGTTTATTATGAAAGTCAATATGATACAATCTTACTACTCCAATAAGTTTATTTTCTTCAATAAGCTCAATTCCCCATAATAAGTCTTCTAAAAGCTCTTGGTTTTTTAATCTTTTATATATAAATTCACATGTTTGTTGTATCTGTGTATGCACATCTCTATTTAAATAAAGGAAGTTTTCCTTATGGCTCATATATTCATACATATCTTCCTTATCACTTTCTTTGAGCTTGCGTAACTTAATGCCTTTTTCCAACACATATTCTTCGCACTCTAACTCTCGTAAAATACCGACCCCAACCATTTTTATAATCCACTCTCCGATTAACTAATCCTAATTATTATTCTTTTACACAGCCTTCCAAAAAACTTCCCTTGCTGCTTCAATCCCGTTATTAAACAACAAATCCAGTGCAGACAACCCTGGTACAAACGGATGGCTCCCTATTTGTTCATAGACAGGATGCTGAAAATCCTGATATCTTAAAGAAACGCCTGCTTTTTTACATTCCTCAGCATCTAAGTATTGTATACTGGCTCCCCTGCCTGCATAATAGATATCCGCACCAACCGCCTTGCAAAGCCCTAATATCAGCTTGTCCTTTTTTAAGCTGTTATCAATTGCTATTTCACTTTGCAAAACCAAAGGCGTATTAATTTGCAAAATATCCCTCAATATATTTATACTATGTATCGTAACATCGCAGAGCAGTTCATGTTCCTCTCTAAAAATAGGCGCTATCACATCCCATACTTCATCAAAGTAATCACATCTTTTATAGGCTCTAATAAGTATTCCTTTCTGCCTGTTTGTCCATGTTTCAAAGTCTTTTATTTTGATATTTCTATATTCCTGCTCAAAATGATTCCGCTTATCACAGGAAATATTCAAATATCTTATTTCCCCATCAGGATCAATTATCCTGTTTCGTAACATATATGACCTTTTTTCAAGCTGAACGGTATCCATTAAGATAAACTTATCCACGTTTGCCATTTTCGCCAGATATCCCAGCCACGGAAAATAATGGGGCTGGTGAATCGCAACCATCATGTTTTTATGTTCCTCCACTCTATAACATCCTTTAAATTTGTAAAATTATCATTTAACTCACTATATCTTTCCATACCCGCTCTATTTAAAAATTCAGAAATGATTTCTCTTATATGCTTCTCTTTCTCATAATACCAAAACGGATGAGTCAAAATATGCAGCTGTGGATAGAATCCCTCCCTAACAATATCCAGTACTGGTTCTCTCCAGTTCATTCTTGAATCTGACAGATATTTAAACTCTTTAAAGAATAGCGTCCCGTATGAATTTACAATTCCTTGCAGTTTGATATTGGCATCTAAAATGCTCTTAGTTGGTCTATGGTATGAAAATACAGTAATATCTGTTGCAAAAAGTTCTGACAATACACATAATTCTTTCCTGATATCCTGTTCTATTTTATCTGCAATACCTGCATTTTGAGGATATGCCATCTCATCAAAATGTAATCCAATCGTATGCCCCATATCCTGAATTTCGTTTACTATCTCTTTATTCCGCTGTGAAAAAATATTGTAAAAATTACTTGTCAATAATATAAAATATGTACTTTTCACTCCATAATGGTATTCAATTTTAGCCAATGATAATGCCCGATGCAAATCAAAATCAACATCATGCCGTAAAATGACACATCTTTTATATTTCTGAAACTCTTGATAATCTGCAATATTATAATCATTCTCTCGCAGAATTTCGAGCAGTTCTATGTACCCATCTATTGTAAATCTCATATATTGCCTCTTTTATATGAATCTCTCTAAGTTCAAACAAATAGTCAACGATATATTATATTTTTAATATACATTCCACAATCTTTCTGATACTATTGGTATCCAGATATGGATGCATTGGCAGTGACAAACATCTCTCACACACCTTTTCTGTTACAATATATTTCAATTCAACAACCATTTTATCTTTAAAAGCCTGCTGCATATGCATTGGTTTCCTATAATATACCGCTGTTGGAATACCATTTTCTTTTAACTTCTTAATTGCCTGTTCCCGCTTCTCATTATTCTGAAAACAAATGGTATATTGTGCCCAGCTTGAAACAAATCCTTCTTTCACAACAGGTACTTTTACCACACCTTGTAACCCTTTGTTATATTCCTCTGCCACTTGATTGCATTCCTTGATTTCCTCATCAAAAAACTTTATTTTCTCTAATAATATTGCTGCCTGTATGGTATCTAATCGTGAATTGAGCCCAATTCGCACATTATCATATTTGTCTAGTCCCTTCCCATGGATTCTGTATGAACGAATTAAATCTGCCCATGCATCATTATCTGTAAATACAGCGCCGCCATCTCCATAACAGCCCAATGGTTTTGCCGGAAAAAATGAGGTGGTTGATATATCTCCAAAACTACAGGCTTTTTTTATTCCGATTCTCCCGCCAAATCCCTGTGCTCCATCTTCTAAAAGCAACAGATGATATTTTTCTGCAATCTTTCTTATCTGATCATAATCAGCCGGCTGTCCAAATAAATCAACTGCTATAATAACCTTTGGCTTTAAATTTGTATTCTCTAACACAGATTGGACTGCCTGTTCAAGGCTTTGCGGGTTGATATTATAAGTATCCTCATCTATATCTACAAATATTGGCGTTGCTCCAACCAATGGAACAACTTCTCCACTCGAAAAAAATGTAAAATCGGGTACAAAAACAGCATCGCCTGTTCCAATCTCCCAAGTCATTAAAGCAAGCTGTAATGCATCTGTTCCGTTTGCACAGGTGATACAATGTTTGACTCCTACATATTCTGCTAAAACTTCCTCTAACTCTGATACTTGTTTTCCTTGTATAAAATTAGCATTCGCAATAACATTCTGTATTGCATAATCCATATCTGTTTTATGAAGCTGGTACTGCTGTTTTAAATCCCGAAATTCCATGTTTCCATTGTTACCTTTCCATATGCTCCGCTTTATACTGTTCAAAGATTTCGAACAGTTTTTCTTCCAATGTATGCGGCATCCTTTTAAAAACATCACCGGATTCCGGAATTGCAAATATATGTTTCTTATCTGCAAGTTCTACCGCATCAACCTGTTATTACGCCAAGGGGAAGGTTATAATATACTGACCATTTATATGCATCCAATCCTCTTGCAAGAGGGCTAAAACCCAGATGCGCATTGATAATGCGGTAGTTCTTTACAAATTCGTTAGAGAGAATCCCTGCTCTGCAAAGTAGATAAACCCTGTTTTTGTCCGTAATGTTATCTTCAAAATTTCCTTCAATATATTCAAATCCAAGATTTCTGCACAAATCCGCAGGTTCAGGAATCGACATAATCTGCCCTAGTCTGTGCAGGATAAAGGGATAACTCTTCTTACTATACGTCATAGACTGTCCATACACCTTGATATTCTGATATCCCCTTACTTTGAGCAGGCAGAGTGTATCATATGTTTTTTGGTTTTTCTGGTTGTAAGTAAGTACGGCAACATGATTCATGATGCGCACCTGGTATAATTCACCAGATATTTATTTAAAATACCCCCTGTGTATTATCTGGTTATCTTTAAATAGATAGGTTTTTTTACAATCCATACAAATCAATTGATTATCCAACACCTGACCGCATTCACATGCCCATCCAATCTGCTTTGCAGGAACTCCCGCCATTAATGCATACGGTTTTACATCTTTTGTTACAACAGCCCCCGCAGCTATCATTGCAAATGCACCTATCATATTTCCACATATAATTGTCGCATTTGCTCCAATACTTGCTCCTTCTTTTACAAGTGTCTTTTTATAATTTTTCTTTCCTTTTGGATATTTAGCTCTTGGTGTCAAATCATTTGTAAACACACAGGAAGGTCCGCAGAATACATTATCCTCAAGCTCTACGCCTTCATATACAGAAACATTATTTTGGATTTTCACACCATTTCCTATCTTTACATTATTGGAAATATTTACATTCTGTCCCAGAACACAATTATTTCCTATTCTTACTCCCGGCTGTATATGGCAGAAATGCCATATTTTTGTTCCTTCTCCTATTGTCACATTGTCATCAATATAACTGCTTTCATGTATAAAAAACGACATTCTAAAACCTTCCCTTAAAATTCACTGCTGCACACTCCCTAAGAGGCAGTTTTATGCTCCTTCCCTCCGCTGCCGACTGATAAATTGCCAGTACAAGCTCCAGTGCACGTTTCCCTTCCATGGCGTTCACATAAGGCTGCCTGTCCTGCTGTATGGCATTAATGACATCTGCATACAGAGGCGTATGACCATACCCATACACATTGGGCGGATTTTCATGGAATCTGGCTTTTACTTCCGCTGGGTCATCCAGCATATCTGAAAACCGCCATTCTTCTATTACATTCACTGACTGACCGCCTGCTTTAATTGTCCCTTTTTCCCCAAATATATACAGCGTTTCCTCCAGATTTTTGGGATAGATATCGGTTGTTCCCTCAACAATCCCATAGCTTCCATTCCTAAACTTTATTAAGGCAATCCCAAAATCTTCGGCTTCTATGTAATGGTGGTTCAGCCTGTCCGTCATTCCCACTACCTCGTCAATCTCGCTGCCCATCATCCAGCGAAGAAGGTCAATATTGTGGATACACTGATTCATCAGCGCACCGCCATCCTGTTCCCATGTACCTCTCCATGATGCCCTGTCGTAATATTCATGATCCCTGCACCATCTAACATGCGCTGTGCCATAAAACAGTCTGCCAAAACGATTCATATCAATCGCTTCTCTTATGATTTGTACCGATTTATTAAAACGATTCTGATGACATGCACAGACCTTTACATGATGTTTTATTGATGCAGCGATAATTGCATCGGCGTCCGCTATGGACAATGCAATTGGCTTCTCTATAATGCAGTTGCATCCATGCTCTATACAAAACAATGCGATTTCTGCATGTTTTCCGCTTTCTGTACAGATTGCAACGAGTTCTGGCGTTTCGGTTATTATCATTTCTGTATAGTCTGTATACTGCTTCACCGTGCTGCCTAATTTAAATTTCAGCATTTTATCTGCCATACAGGATACTTCGGTATCACAGATTGCTGTAAGTTCCAGCCCGTTATTCCGCGCTGCGGCAATATGGTTTGGCGAGATGCGTCCACAGCCAATAAGTGCATATTTCATGAACCTGATATCTCCTTTAGTCTGAAAAACAAATTGTTTTATAGATATTATCCCCTATATTGTTTAATACTGTTTTCTTTCTCTCTGTTTCTTTTCTGTATAATATATATTTATATAAATTTTGATGAAGCTTAAAAGTTTCATCAAACACATTTTTTTCACATATAATATTAATCACATCACTAAGACATTTCTTTCCTATTGTACAGTATATTATTTCTACACTCTTATTGAATGTATCTATCTCTACTATATAGTTATTCTTTATCGAGAATAAACCCAAATATCTGTCTTCACGTATATACTCCACAATATATTTAGATGAAAGTGATTCTCTGGCTAAGAGACTTTCTTTTGTTTCCACTTCTTCATCTATTTCAAATGGCAGAATATCTCTGCTTTCCTTATCCCAAAACAGAATTTGATTTGTCTGAAATGGGATAAACCAGAAACTATCGCCCACTATAACAGAATATAAAAAGGTTGGAATTTCATACTGCTTTGTACTGCAATCTACATTTCCGTCTGTATCTTTTGTAAAGTTATAAGAACCGAAGCCTTTTGGAAAATCATCCATTATTTGTATAGTGTTTTCTATTTTATCCCATACATATAATTCTTTCTTATAACCACTTAGACAGAAGATTCTGCCATCTGTGCAAAACGTATAAAATCTTTCTTTTATATCAGGAATACTATGTATTGTTGTTGTTTTTGTCAGTAGATTAAACTCATAAATTTCATTCGATACGCCTGATAAAATATATATAGACATTCCATTTTTAATACTTTTTGTTATGTTTCCCTCTTTACAGATATTATAATAGCTTTCAATCTGTCGTTCTTTTATATCAATCTCAATAATTTGTTTTAAACCATTTGATACAGTATATATTTTATTGTTATGTATCCAGAAATTGTACATACTTAATCGTACTTTCCCTGAATTATTTATTGGAATCTCTGAAAAACACTCCCTGTCTAAATGATATATCCATATACTGTTTCCCAGATCCGGCATACAATAAATATCATTTCCAGCCTTTATGCAGTTTGGCGTTAATCTAAATGTGCTTGTATTCTTCTCTGGTATACAAACTGCCGATTGACATTGATACGTGCTTAAATCCAAGCAAAATAATATATTATACTTTCCAGAAACAAACCACGCTCTGTTTTCTTCGATACACCAGTTGTCACTCCACATAAATGCCTTGTAATCATTTTCCATACAGTATCTCCTTGCCGCATTACTCTTTAAACTTCTTTGACCCCTGTTTCTAAATGTACATTATAGGTATAGAGTGGTGCATTTTTTTGATATTTACGTTCATAAAGAAGAAAATCAAATTCCTGAATTCGGTTTTTGGGAATATATATACCACAAACATTATTATTTGTTACATATACATTATCAAAATCTTTCCCTAGTGCATCATATACTGCCTTGATGACTTCTGCTCTATATTCATTTTGCCCTAGCTTAAAATCATGCCATACAACAATAGACTGTTCTTTCCGGTTTGAAAAAATATTTTTAGTATCACTATATACTCCTTGATAACTGTGATCACCATCTATAAAATAGAGATCTACTGAATCAGCATGTTTCGAAAAATCAAACACCTTAGAGTCAGTATAATAATGTATTATCTTTTCATTATGCGAAAGTCTACCTTGGTAATCTGCATTTTTCGACTGCACAAAATAATTCTCCAAGCTCTCTTCGGGCAATGTTACACTATAAAGCTTATTACAGCAGTCAGTTAGTATATTAATACTTTCACCTATGTAAGTTCCAATTTCCATATATTCTTTGGAACCACTCATTAGAGCAATCTGTTTTAAAAACATATAATCCAATACACCAGATCCGCCTGCAATAAACGTCAACTCTTTTAAATTCAGTTTTCCCTGCTGATGCAGCCATGCCCCCAAATTAATTGTTCTTTTATCCAGCATATCCTCTATTTCACTAGGCAGTACTGTTTCTAAACCCATTTTAAAAACCACTATATCAGAATTAGTAATTCCCATATTCTTCATATCTTCCAACATTTCCCTATACCAAATGCTGGCCACTATAATTGTAACATTTGAATATTCTGTTAATACTTGAGGTTCACAAACTTTTACCCCCCCCCCCGTACTTTTTAATTTCTGCTGCCTTCTTATCTACAAAAAACAAAATATCATATTGATTCTTAAAATGTTCATAAACAAACTTTCCAATATTTCCACAACCATATATAATTGCCTTTTTCATCTTTTCCCTCCTTCAAATTAGTCATTAAATATCTTATTCCATGCTTTTATTCTTGGTTCTATTCTTAATAACGCTTCTATCATGCGCCCATTATTTTTCTTAGATATATCAGAAAAACTTATAAAGTCTTCATACTCCATCTTAGATATCTCATTTATTGTACAAATATCACAATGTTTTTCAGTTCTAAAATAATGTACTAATACCGATCTGTCTCTCAAATATACTTTTTTACCAAAATATAACAATGTTTGTATATTTCCCATTGCCTGTTGCCTGTTCATTGCAAAAATACCTATATCCATATGTTTTAAAAATTGATCATATTCGTCTTCACAAAGATACTCAGTTAATGCAATTAACTTTTCACCAAATATCTTTTTTCCTTCCTTTATTACTCTTTGTGCATAATTCTTATTTCCATACGATAATGGTACATATACTTTTATGGACTCATCTTTAAACTTAGACAATAAATGAAAAATTTGTATATGTTTATTCGTAAATGTAGCGGAGTGTCCAACTTGTATAGCTATATAATCCTTTTCCACTTGCTTTTGTTCTTTAATACTCTTCATTAATCCGTAATCAGCATAATATTTTGCACAAAAAAATTTGCCTTTAGGATGATAATATTTCTGCATATACCCTTTTTCTTCTGGAAGAATATTGATTATCCCGTGTGCATTTCTTATCACATATTTCTTTTTTAAATTATTCCATTTATTGTTTTGAATATAAAATTTATCTCCACCCCAAAAATATAAGTACAATCTTTTTAAAAGTTTTCTCTCTTTTGCAAAAAAGTTAATAATTTCCTGTTCAAAAACTCCGTGATAAATTATTTTATCAAAATCATATACCTTTTTTGTCCTCAATTTTTCAATTATATTCCTGATATATTTTACATTCTTGAATGAATGCAAATCTAATTTTGTTTCAGCGTTAATTCTTGAACCATATATCCAAAATTCATGATAATTATTACTAAAATTCTCATTCATAAACTTTATGTTATCGTTTGCAAACTTTCCAAGCCGAAATAAATGCAGTATTTTGTACATCCCGTTTGTCCTTCCATTAAAATAGAGCATCTAACGCATATTCTCCAGTTTCTTTCTATCTATCTTCCCGTTTGCATTTTTAGGAAGTTCACTCATATATTCCAATTTGTTAGGTATCATATAATCAGGTAAATATTTTCTCAGTTCCTGCCTCAGTCCCAAATCTTCCATTTGCATATCCGTTGCTATAAATGCGATCAACTTGGACAGATTATTCCGGGAAACGGTATGAATCACGGCGCACTGCTTCACGCCTGGAATCTTTATTAAAGCATTTTCAATCTCTTCTAGTTCAATACGATACCCCATATGTTTAATCTGATTATCAATTCTTCCAATAAAATATAATTTTCCATGTCTTACCTCTACCAAATCGCCTGTTTTATACATTCTGGCATTATAACTGGGAATCCCTTTATAGCGCACAAATGATTTATTTGTACGTTCTTCATCGTTATAGTACCCGAGCGCCAACTGGTCACCCATAAGACACAGCTCTCCGCATTTACATACTTCTTCCTTCTTGTCTAAAATAACATAACTAAAATTGGGAGCTATCTGTCCTAACGGAGATAATCCATCTGCTTCTATATCTTCCCTCTGTATTCTATAGGCAGAGCAAATACAAGTTCCTTCTGTTGGTCCATATACATTATAAAAGTCTGCTGTATCTGCATAAATACGATATAATTTTCTTAGCAACTCCTTAGGATATCCCTCCCCACCAAATGAAAAAATACGTATATGCCCAAGTATTTCTTTTGTCAACAGCTTCAAATTGGTTAAGTAAATCAACATGGAGGGAACACTAAACCAAAATGTACATCGTGTATCATGAATGATCTGCAGCATTTCTTTTGGTTTATCAACTGATTCTTTTGATAACGCAACCATTGTAATGCCATTAAACACAGAACAATAAAAATCAAATACAGAATTGTCAAAATATATAGGATTGACATTTGTCATAATATCGTTCGGAGTCAAGTGATAGTTTTCCCTGCCCCATTGTATGAAATTCATAAGGCTTTTTTGAGCGATCAGCACTCCCTTGGGAATCCCGGTCGATCCCGATGTGAACATGATATATGCAGGATTATTACCTGATACCGCACTCAAAAGTTGTTGGTCCAGGCTTTCCCCTTCGGAATCTAAAAAAACATGATTTGCATCAGCAGGAAAATAACGGATATTCAGCTCGTTGCACAGATTCTCAATGGTCGCATTTCTCTCATCCGCAAAAACCAATCGCGGTGCAGCCGTATTAAATATTTTCCTGATACGTTCTACAGGATTTGTATAGTCAAAATTGGTATATATAATACCTAATTTAAGGCAGGCAATCATCATTGCAAATCCCATGGGTGATTTTTTATTCTGGATTGCCACAACGTCCAGTTTTTTTACTCCCATAGAAATCAAGAAATTCGCCGCTTTATTTGACAGAATATCCAATTCCTGAAAGTCGATTTGATCCCTCCCGTCAAATATAATTGCAATTTTATTACCATACTGCCTACTTACATTTTGAAAAACCTGCCCTAAATTATATGTGTACATATCCTTACCTCGTATCACTGAAAAGGTCTCAATAATTTCCTCTTCATCTACTATCCAAAACATCTATATTTGTTTTTGCGTCATCCCCCTCGGATAAATCCAGTTCTGCATAACCAAATCCGCTTTGACCAAAACCATTTCCATTACTTGACAGTTGAAAGTTTGTACCACTAAGAAGCCAGAAAATCCCATTGTTCT
>ERZ778516.2390-NODE-2390-length-12649-cov-12.178259_pt1 | contig 12649 bp, 11 predicted proteins | sample MGYA00510342_ERZ778516 | MGnify/ENA primary metagenome ERZ778516 (study PRJEB29527, sample SAMN07138961) | mouse gut metagenome | material: feces | host: mouse | place: China:Nanjing | collected 2016-01-25 ...
GATGATTTCACTACTATCCACTTCCGTCTCGCGAGCTACCAGTTGACAAATCTGATTGAATATATCCGATTTGCACATATTTAAAATTTTACTTAATTTTGCAATCTCTCAACAAAATAGGTGCAGACACACCCCAAAGGCCATATAGCCTCCGTCTTGGTGTGTCTGCACCTTTGTTATACGTAGAAGTTGAGAGAGCTACGTATAAAGATGGGGGCTTTTTCATGCCCGCCCCCGAAGGCATCTCCAGCTACCAGTCCTAGTAGCAGAAGATCAACTCATCGACGTCTTTCATGTCGTTGCTTTAAGTTGAGACATTGGGGAGATACGTAGCGGCTGCGATAGTCGTTACGCTCGGCGAAGAGCCAGCCCAGCCAGTTGATAATGCGATTCATTATAATTCGCTGATTAAGGTCCTGCAAGGCGTCTTACCCACCCGACGATCGGCTTGCGCCAGACGATGAGCAGGGCGGCGAGCAATATCCAGAACGCCCACAGGCGGAACTGCTGCCAAGCGGTAAGCTCCCGCTCGACCTCTACTATTTCCCAGTTGGTTCGATCGCGCCATACGATGCTGTCTCGGTAGACGATCTTGGCATCAACCTCCACGGGGTGCTCCCCGTCCTTGTTCTCCAGCGAGTGGGTGAGCGATCCGTCGGGGTTGATCCGTGCCTCGGAGAAGGCGTAGGAGGTTTCCAGGAGGCTCATGGTGTCGCGCACGGTCTGCCGCACGCTTTCGACCGGCACCTCGACCGTCACCGTGTCGCGGAGGTGTACGATGCGCTCGCGCACCTCCACGCGCACGCTGTCGCGCGACGAGGTGGCAAGGTGGTGGCAGGGGCAGCAGCCGGGGAGCAGTGCCCCGGCTACCGCCGCCGCAATGAGAAAGGTTGCTAATTTCATCATGTCCCGGTTCATTTCGTCATTTCTGTGTATCCCTTCTGTCCGGCCTTCTTGGAGAGCATCTGCCGTCGCTGACCGCCCTGGACGTTTTTGTAGCCGACGTGTATCCAGCGCGGCGTGCCCCGCTCGTCCTCGTCTTCGGAGATCAGCTGGTCGAACGCCCGTCCCTTGAGATATTCGCGGCAGAACTCCTTGAACTCGGCCAGCCGTCCGTTCGCCGGTACGAGATCCAGCGCAAAGCCTACGCAGTGCGCCGACGTCGCCGCACCACCCACGGCTTTATTGAGCCGGAAGCCCCGATACCCCGACGTGACGTTGAGCGCAGGCGATCCCCATCTCTCATGCGCGCAGCGTATGGCCCATGCTTCGCGCATCGGGTCGGCAAGCATCGCCACGGTCATTTCGAGGTTCGCCCGGTGTTCACTCGTCGGGACGTTTTTCAATCCCATCTTCTGGGCCGTTGCGGAGCGCGTGAGCTCCGCCATTGTGAAATGTTTCATTTTTCAGTTTGTGATTTCGATTTCATATCCAATACCTTTTCGACATCCCGCTCCTCGATCCCCATCTTGTGTGCTATCTCACCTCGAAGCACACGGCGGAAGAGCCGCAGAAAGGGCATCCGAGGATTGATAATAAGTGCCGACCCGGACATGGACCACACCTCGACCAGCGAAATGAACGAGCATACGACAATCACAGAGATATGCGACTGCGTGTCGGTGAGACGCTCGATATGTATGAAGGCAATGACCACAGAGGCATAGAGCGCCCATTTGGAGATCATCCCCTCGCGGCCGAGGGCGGAGAGGGCAAAGCGTCCCTGTTTGATCTGCGCGGCGATCCCCCACGCAGTGTCGAGCGCCACACAGACAACGACCGTGGTGATTGCCACCTCGTAACCCTCGAAGATGTTGAAAAAGAATAGCACGGCTGCGCACATCCACCCGTATACGGTCTGGAAGATGGCGTGCAACTTGACGAAAAACATCACGCCCAAGTTCAATATTTTGTGTAAAAAGTTCATATTCGGAGAGGCGCGCAGCCGGCCACCAGTTGATCTACTTCTGCTTCAATGCGATTGCGGCGACCCAGGTGAAAATCTCCTGGTTGTCGGCTTCGAACTGGGCTCCGTCCAATCGTCGCATGGTGCGCTTGACACCTACGGGTAGCACGCGCGAGATGGCCGGCAGAGCGTCGCGCAGCGGGTACTCGCAGACCTCCAGCTCGCGTGTGTCGAGCGCCTTGCGGCGCGCCTCGACGGCCCGGCGGTCGACCTCGTCGTAACGCTCCTTGAAGGCCGGGAACTCGGGGTCTTCCTTGAGCTCCTCGGCCTTTTTGCGCTCCTCGTCGGTGGTCGCCTCGCGGACGCCCAGGGCGAGGGCGAAGCGCTGCATCTTCTCGTCGAATCCCTCGGGCTTGAGCTTCTTGACGACCTCGGCCTGCTCCTCTTCAAAGGCGGCGATGGCGCTGTCGTAGGCTACCTGGTTGAGTACGATGGTGGTGCGGGCGTTGTCGTCCAGCCCCTCGGCGGGGATGAGCGAGAGGATCCAGTTGCGGCTGATTGCTTCGATGTACTTCATGACTACTGCTGCTCGTTGAAGTTGCCGATAAGGTTTTCGATGAGGGTCATCATGGCCTCGGTGCTGCCCTCGCTGCCGCTGAACTGGATGTTGGCCGAGCCGCCGTCGCGCACGGTAGCACTGCCCAGGTATCGGCCGTCGTTGAGCTTGATGTCGTAGGTTGCGCCGATCGTGCGCTGCGTGGTGTTGCCCGCATTGTCGTAGATGCGCTGCGTGTCTTCGGTTTTCTTGATGATTTTCATGATGTTTGATTTTTAAAGTTGTGAATCGATTTACTGATTGATGTTGTCGAACATCTTCTCCACGAGGGCGACACTCTCGTCGAGCGATTCGGCGCGTCGTTTGAAAGTGAGGACAAAGCCTCCCGTCGAGAAGCTCGCGGAGCCGATCTCGGCGCCGTTGTCGTCGGTGATGGTGAAGTTGGCCGAGACGATCCGCTCGACGACGTTACGCTGCGCATCTAACGTGCGCTCGAATTGTTCGCTTTTCTTGATGAGTTTCATCGCTTTTATGGTTTAAAGGTTAATAAAGTCTTTAAAGGCTGGGCAGGATTGGCCCGATTGTCGAATCGTCAGTGTCCGTATCTCCCGCCTTCACGCGAAGCGGTCCTGCAACACTTCCGAGCGTTATTTTTCCTGTTCCCGTATCGTATTGTAATGCTACGACCATATCTGCTTTCGAATCGGGATATGGAAGAGTTGCATGCCCATTGGCCATCGTCGCGGCGATATTCGGGAGGTCCCATCCGATATATTGAGTTTCGCCTGGTTTGAACGATAAGTACATATTGTCGTTTATCGCCTCAGCCTGGCCAGTCAATCCGTTCATGGTCATCAAAAAGGTTTGCGCCGCCACAGTATTAACTTCATTTTCAGACTCTACGAGTGTCGGAAAAACATTGAATCCCATCGCATTTTTCCTTAGAGATATAGCATACTCGTTGTTTGTTATGCGAGCTACGAGGGCAATATTACCGTTGTCCCCAACACCATATCTCCATTTTCTGGATCCATCGATCGAAAGCAGCCCCGCATATTTGTCGATGTCTTCAAAGGTATTCTCGCCAAGTTGGATGCTGTCTTTGATGTATACAAATTCGACATCGATATTAACCCTATTCGAAATGGCGATCCTACCCGTCAGGTCTTCGTCCGATGGCAAGGATGTGAATTGCCCGAATTGCCAGGACCCGAAACTCGTCTGCTTAGCGGAAAAGCCACAAAGTTTATAGGTCCAAGGTCCCTTGTCAACGAATTTATTCAACTCATTGTAGGTGATCTCTATACTCTTGTCACCCTGCTCGCCGAATTTCACGGAGCCGGTCTTCCACAGCACGGACCCTTTGGTATTGAATATGGCCAGGCACGGATAGAAATTCTCCAGAGCAGGAAAATCTTCCAGTTGCAAGTCGTATATCGAAGGGATGCGCCCCATGAACCAAAACGTGTGGCTGCCTCCGCCGATCGACCGCAGCTCGATGTCGCCATAGCCGCGCATGGGAAACCGCGATGCGTGGTGGTAGCCTTCGAAATCTGTATACCGCCTAGGATCGTTCCCGGTCGTCCGAACATACGTATATCCCTGTTCAAGGTCACTGACATTAAACGCAGTGTTGAACCTAAGGCCATAATTTGCCTCTTTCATCTCGGCATCCGACACGTAGCCCTTATTGGCATGACGGATAGGCTTTCGCTTCGAGGCAGGATTGATGTTCGCTTCGTCGCAAATCATCCCAATATCAGCCGATGAAGTACCTAACGTCTGCCGTAGGTCTTCGATGCCGACAGGAGCTGTAATCTGTACGTTCAAGTGTCCCATATTATTCTTTTTCTTAAAGTCCTTTCATGACTACGATAGTCCGAGAGCCCCCGTCGATCCTGTCCACGTGCATGTCACCGTCGACAACGATGGCGCCGGATATGTCACAACGGTCGTCGAGTTGATCCTGCGATACGCAGTATAAGACATGGCCTTCACTTGCGCACGTGACATAGTCTACGTAGGTCAGATTTCCCCGAACGAGGAGGTCGACTTTAATCTTCTTATCCATTGTATACTGATGTTAGTTGTTCGAGTTGTCGTTTGATCTCTAAATTCTCTTCCTTGAGCGTCCGATTATCCTCTTCAAGTTTGTGCTTGTCTCGTTCGAGCAATTCTATACGGCGGCCATGGTCGGATATTAGATATTCATGGTCACGGATATGGCGCGCATTGCAGATCGCAGCCACCAGTCCGAAGTTTCCCGACATGGACAGATAGCTGTCCGTGCGCGTCCTAACACCTTCTGGCAATACCGATTGCCAATATTGGGCGATAGAGCCGATCTCTATGCCAGCGCCGTTTATCCACTCGAAAACATAGATAGGCGCTTTGGCGATCTCGTCGACGGTCAGCTTTATCGGGCGGATAATTCGTTTCAGCCGCTCATCCGAGGAGGTATTCTGACCCAATGCGGATACGTATCCTTCCGACCACATTCCATTTTCCGAGTGGAAGGTTCCGTCTTTCTCGAAGTAGAACTTCGCGGCGCCGCCGAATCCGAATCGGAGCACCGAGCCGCTGTTGAGCAGCTCCATGGCGAAGAGACGATTGGCGTGCGGTATCGTCCAATTCAAGTCGCCATAGCGGTATGCCACCAGCAGCGGGGTCTGCGAGTTGTTGTTCATGATGCCGACCGAGAGCGCGCCATAGCCGTTATTCCACGAGCTCCCTGCGCGCCCTTCCGTGCGGTAGTATGCCTCGCCGGAGACGAGGACGTTGCCCGCTACGTGGAGCGTCTGCGTGGGGGATGTTGTGCCGATTCCCACGTTGCCGGTGGCATTCATTGATATATTACCTTGGCTTGTGCGCAGCGTCAGCCCGTAAAAGTCAGAAATTGTTGTGCTGTAAACGCCCGTGTTATGATAACGGTGATCGTATCCGTACCACGGGTGGCTGTTCGTTCCGTCGCTCCATGTGTTGTCGTAGGTCGTTGCTATTGCAAGTGTCGTTGTGGTTATTTTCCCCACGCCGGTCATGTTGCCACTGACATTTCCCGATCCGTCGAAGGACTGGCCCCATAAGGTGCGTGCCGTGGCGAGCTTCGAGGCCGAGGCGACGTTGCTGTCGAGGAAGGCGAACTCCCGCCACGAGGTCTTGTTCGTGGTCGACCAGCCACCGCCGCGCGCAAACCACCTGTTCGTGCTAAAACTGCCGTATATTTGGTTGGCGCTGGAGTAGGCGGCCGTGCCGTAGATGAGCAGGCCTGCCTCTTGGATCGGGTAGTGGCGTTCGGGCGTGGCATCGGCGCTAGTGTGATTCTCCATGAAGCCGAAGTCGTTCAGGGTATTGAGGTCTACCTGCTGAAATTTGTCGCAGCGAGCGAAAGCCGTGCTGTGAAGCCCGTCGAGCTTGTCGGCGTCGAGCCCCGAGCCGTCGCCGTCGTTGCCCTCGTGCCATACCTTGTGACCGAAGGCGTGGGCCGAGGTGCCGACTGACGGATTGAAGTAGAGCGTGCCGCCCGAAGCTCCGAGGCGGCTCCACAGCGAGCCGTCGACGTAGAAGTTGATCGCCTCGCCCTCGGAGTTGTATGCGTCGGCGAACCAAAGGCCGTTCAACCTCGTGATGTCGGAGTTGTTCATGTCGATTCCTGCGGCTCCGTAGGCGAGGAACTGGTTGCGCTTGGCCGTCAAAGTGCCCGTCAGCGTGTCCCCGGCCTTGTTGACGTATGCCGTACCGTCCACGCTTCCGTCCGCCTTGAGAAACTGCGAGGCTGTGCCGCCGTTACGGATGAATGAAGCAGCCTTGACCTGCCCGGCAGCCTCCAGCCAGCCGAGCTTGAAGTTAAACCAGCCACCAGCGGCGCTGTCCCAAAACTCGATGAATCCCTCGTGCGCCTTCTTGCCCACGGCGGCGGAGAGGGAGGCGTTCACGTAGTCGCGGCCCGCCTCGACGGCGAAGCTCATGTAGCGCCCGTCGAGCGTCGCGGCGTAGTTGGCCTCGTCGAGAAGCGTGCGCCAGGCGCCCCACGTCGAGCCCGGCTGCGTGCGCCACTGCATGGAGGCGCTGGAGGCGTTGGGCAGGAAGAGCTGGCTGGCCCACGAAAGCGAGTTGTCCCACTCCATGTGGATGATGTGTCCGTCGCCCATCGGACGCCCCTCGGTCATGCTGCTCGAACTGAAAAAGTGGCGGAGCTGGCCGTCGTTCGAGAAGTTCACGTTGGCAGAGCCGCGGCGCAGAACCGTGTCGCGCGTACCGTAGGCGCACGGGGGAATCAGTCGCGTCTTCGTCCCGTCGCCCTTGACCAAGGAGAGATAGATGCTATCCGTGTTGATCGCCTGGATGAAGTTTCGATTGACCCACGTCTGCGTGGCGTAGTCCGTCAGATCGGGGCGCAAGGACGACATGGCGACGTTCGTCCACTTCTGCCCGTTGAATTGCAGCATGTCGCCGTTGCGCAGCCCTGACAGCGATACGTCGGTGAGCTGCGACAGCGCCGTTGCCCCGATGATACCGCCGCCTTCGTTGTCATTTTTGCCCAGTGCGGAGACAAACTTATCCGACCAAAAACCGATCTTCGATTTGAGCGATTTTGCCTTGATACCTCCTGCATTGTCCGATTTAGTGGCCTCTTCCCACGAAATTTCGTTGTCATTCGCATCGCAAGGACAAAGGAGGGCAGTCAGACTTGTATTGAAGTTAGCAAGGCTGGTAAGAGTTTTATTAAGCCCGCTTACATTCGACACGTTGAACGATATGCCTGAGCCGAAAGTCATGACCCCCGTGTTGGAGAATTTGATTCCCGTCTTGTCATTGCCGAGCCATCCCGATCCGTCTGCGCGGAAGCCGATATTTCCTTTGGCAAAATATGCCGATCCGTCCATGCGGATGATAGCCGCCGCCGGGCGAGCTCCCTGCGCAAGCGTCTTGTGCGTGTCATCGTCATTGAACAGGTCGAGAGCATCGCCACCGGCCCAATAAGATATGTCTCGGGCCTTTGTGTAGATGCCGTTGATGCCGCTCCATACGGTCTGCGTCTGCAAACTTTCGTTGTGCTGACCAAGGCGGATCAATGAGGACAGAAACACGCCTCCGATGGTGGTGCTTCTGTCAAGGAGGGCCTCTTTGAGATATGCGTATCCTGCTATCTTCTCCAGCGCCTCGTTGGCCGCAGTGTCGTCGGTGTAGTTGCTCGAAAGCCCCCAGTCGGATATGGCAAATGCCGCACCCGATGCTTTGGATGTACCGCATCGCAGGATGTCGTTGTAGTATTTCCCGCTCTCGGGGTTTCGCGTGTCTGCCGTGGTGTCGGTCGGATAGGTAGCATTGACCCACAAATCGCCCTCGTCATAGGGCGGCGCAGGCTGTGAGGTGAATATTCTCCGCTTGCTGTCGGCCGTATCCTGCGCTTCTTTCGCTGCTGCAAGGGCCTTGGTGATCGCATCGTCGGTTATGGTGTTCCAATAGTAGCCGCCCTGCGAGTTCTGCGAGAAACGATAGGCCGTACCGGTGTCGTTGTCATAGTAGAGGTCACCGAGATGCTGGACCTTCAACGCATCCGTATTCCAGCCGTTCGCCGGATAGTTCGTTAACGTAGGCACGCCGTTGTAGAACCACGTTTCAATAACGCCGTCAATCTGATTCTGAATCCCCTCGATCTTCGGATCGACAATGTTGTTGACGAAATCCTCGATGTCCTCCTGCTCAACAGGGGGAGACACTTTCTTGATGTACTCGTCTATCTTATCCCCGCCGATGGTGGATTGAACGGATATTGCCCCCTTGATGTTCAGCTTTCCGTCTACCCATTCTGCATATTCTCCATCCTTGTCGCCAATGAACCACCGGGGCTTTTCATCATACAGCCCGTTTTGTTTGCCGACGAAGTAATATTCATTACCTTGCGCATTGACGCTGTCAAGGCCGTCTAAATACCGCTCATATCCCCCGCCGACAACATCACGCACCTTTACATATTGGCGCGTCTTGTCGGTGTAGTTTCCGAAGTGAATGATATTGTCTTTCTCCGCAGGTATGCCGGAGCCGTTGACATCTGTTTTGGATAAGGTGATATTGTCAATGCTGACAGCTGTAACCCTACGTTTGTAGAATTTAAGTTCTGTGTTTTCGGGAGTCCATCGGTTGCAGAATGCTACGTCGTCGACATGGAAAAGGTTAGCCACAGACCCGTCTTTTTGGTCAAAGTAGCATACATATCCATCTGTTGTATCGTCCACACGTGTAACCTCCATGAATGCGGCGGTGTCGATCTCCATGCCGCCACGACCCTCTGCCTGATTTATCACAAGGGTGTTGACCTGCATCTCCTGACGCACGTTCACGCGGTCAGCTTCCAGTACCCAGTTGCCGTTTTCATCTTTGAAGAATCCCCAGCCGGCTCCTCCAATAAGCCCTGCGCGGAAATCTTCGCTTGTCAGCAGAGAGAAGAACCGGGTAGGGGAGAGCGAGCGGTCGGATATGCCATCCTTCCGAAGATATAATTTGTCCCCTATGGCCCTTACGATCTGTTCAATGTTGGATATTGAGCCTATCTGCTGCTGCAACGTGCTTATATCCGCCTGCATGGCGGATACGGGATTGGCCGAGGTCGCATACTCGTTTGACAATACGATCTCCACGTCGGGGTTGAGCGCCGAATCGCCATTTGACGCCGCGCGATACGTGTATGTCAGCGATTGCAGATAGAGGGTTTCGTAAGCAGACTCCGAACTTTCGTCGTTGACAATAAACCGCTTGTCGGCAAGACGCAATGTATTGCCGACTTTGAGAACATGAATAAGAGCATTCGGATTACCCTCATTGTTGAGCTTGACACGATCTGTCGTGACTACCCATGTGGGCTTTATATCTTTGACCTCATTCAGGTAATCTTTCTTGTAGTTGTCAAGGGCCTCTTCTGCCCACTTCGTATAGTCGTGGGTCATTTCTGTGCCTATGAATGCGAATTTATCTCCAGCTTTGCCCTGCCTCTGTGTCGATGGCACATACAGCCCCGTTGATTCAAGGTCGGCGTCGCTCTTTGCAAGCTTGATTCTCCAGTGGCTCAGTTCTCCGTTCAGGCTTTTGCTGGTATCTAAGGCGGGAAAACCAACAATAGTAAACTCGTAGTCCTCGCTGGCAGCCAATGCTCCCGTGGTGAAGAGCACCTTGGCGTTGTTTTTTTCGCGATCACCAAGTATGGGCTTCCAAACTCTCTCTGCATACTGATCGTCAGTTTCCGAGGTGAGTTTGGATGTCTCCCATATATTCTTTACCCAAATATCAAAGGTGTTTTTCCAACTATTATCGTCGAGCGTTGCTGAAGTCAGCTTCGGGGATTCGCAAGCCACTGTGACGACAATACTGTCTTTCGACGTGTTGTGTAGTGTCAGTCTGATTAAGAAATAATACGTGCCAGCAGGGATTCCAGAAGCGGAACGCTCCTCGCCTGTCATTGCATCGACAACGACTAAGGATACATCCTCGGCTTCTACAACGAAACCACTCACTTCAATCGTGTAGGTCTGTACTATCCCAAATTCCAGCCTCTCATTTATGGCAAACGGGCCGTATTTTTTGCCTTTTTGAGATACCTTGAATGTTTTGGGCCCCTCGTTGAGGTTTGCATATTTTCCTGCTTCGACATAAAATAGTCCGCTCTTGGCTTCTACTATTTTGCGTTGGTACCCATCGATGCTTTCTGTTGTAATCGTCGGCTTGTCTTTATCTGCGAAGCTCGATTCTACGGCATCACTTGTTACACTCCCCGCCACATCATCGCTGAGAATCTGCTCCACATCCACAACGATGTCCATCCCGCTGCCTTGAATGGTGGGATATATCTCCTCGTTGTTATCCAGTCCGCCGAGCAGAGGCCCATACTTGGCTATGCTGGCATCGTCTTTGACGTATTCAACCGGGTCGAACTTGGTGTCGGTGTAGCCTTTGTGGTACGCCCACGACGCATAAGCATTGCTTTCACCTATCGCAGTATAACCGGGATATTTGGCGATGTGAGCCGCTTTCCATCCCTGTATATAGCTGCGGAATGTCGCTCCATGCAGATTGGTAAAGTAGATGTTGGCAAGCTCTTCTATCCAGTCGGGGTCGCCTCTGAAATCGGGATTGTTAGGGTCTACATCCTTGAAATATCGGAGTGGAAGATTCTTTTCACCTCCGCGTCCGAGTACCATGTTTCGAATGTCGGCACTCTGTACTTGGCGCTCTACTTTCAGCAGACCGCCTTCGAATCCGTACTTGAAGATATGATCTACCTCCGTGGTCGGATAACCTACCTTGATGACATATCGCTCACCGCCCTTTATCTCGCTGTTATTGGAAGGCATAGGTTCTATTTGCCAACGGACGGCAAACAGCTCGTAAAACTTGATGAGTACATCCCAAATGTAGGAGTGGCTAATTGATACATACGTAGGTTCGGCCTTGTATTCCCAATTGGGATTTAGGTCGATGGATATGGTGTCGCCGTAATAATGGCGTAATACTTGCCCGAAAAGATCGCAGAAATCTCCGAGGTTGAGAATGACATCAGCTATGTACTTGTCGGCAACCGCCGTGCCTGTTTCCACGGGATGCACGGTAAAGAACATCCACCGTTTCAGCTGGTATATAGCCCAATGCTGAAACGTAAGGTCTATTGTGGAATTGAGACTTGTATGCTCCTTTGTGCCCTGCGGCTGACGCAAGGGCATGATGTACTTCTCTCCTTGAAATTCTACTGCCCAATCTGTAGAGAAGTCGGGGGTTATCTCACCGTCAATCTTGATCTGCGACGTGATGGTCTTTTCTCCCATGTCCGCCAATGTTACGGTGGCCTGGGTGAGTGTCGCATATTGCTTCCCATCTTTCTTCAGGAAGTTGAGCTCTTTAATATCGGGTATCAATCTTCTTCATAGGCGTAGGCTCTTGGCTCAAAGGATTAAACACTAAGGTCAAAATCGCACTTCGTCGGATTGCTGACATGGATCGTAAACTCCACCACGGCGCAGTCCATTACACTCCCGTCCTGACGGCGATAAAAATCCGTAGGCTCGGAAATGGGCTCGGGGAGGCCCACGATCTTCACACGCTTGTAATCGTCATAGAAAGTCACCTCCTTGTAGGTGCGCACATCGCTGTTGCTCTGTTGCGTGTATAAAGCCTTGTTGAACGCAGCGATCCTTGTATTGGCATTCACGAGGTTTTGGTTTGGGGCCTCGATGAGGAACTTTACCTTGTAGTCGAAAGCATCCTGTACCGTGCGTGGGTCTGTATGCTCCCCGGCTTCCTCGGCGTAGCTCGTTACATCCCGCTTCTTTATCGGCGCTTCAGTCCGATTGTCCGCCGACATGTATATGAACCCGTAGCCCTTGTAGGTGTCGAGTATCTGACCGCCCGCTATTTGTATGCGAGAGGTTATCATGGCTCAACCATCTTTATCTTATGCACCTTGAACGTGCAGCTTTCATTATCTTCGTGATTTACGATATTGTTGCCTTCGTTGGTCACATAAAGCGGGACACTGATTGCCGGGGTGTTTTTTTGCTCGCAGCTTACGGTCATGTTACAGCCGTTGGCAAAATAAAGCATAGGTATCACGGCATTCTCGTAATCCATAGCTACCTTTATTTCTCCCTTGCAGTTGTGGAAGATATAGGTCTGCAACTTATCGAAGACCTCGCCGTCGAAAGTTCTGCCGACAAACACGCCTTGATCCTCTATGCTGGAGAACTCTTGATGCAAGAGCTCCAGGGTGGGGTAGCCACGCTCAAGACACCAATCAGGATTGGAGACATAGTAACCTATAAGTCCGTCCCGGTCATATCCGCGCATTAAGCCATAACCATCTGCACAGATTCCTGCATGTCGCGCATTTTCCATTAAGGTCTCTTTAAGTTGCTTGTTGTCCATAGTGCAAAGTTAACAAAAACAGATATATTGTGCAATAAATCGACAATAATAGTCTAATTATTTTAGCTTATTGTCTTTTGTAATAAAAAATACCCGCACAGATAAGTTGTGCGGGTAGTGTACGGGTCGTTGATTATAAATAAGTTGGGATATACGGTTTTTTAGAAGAGAGGGTTGTTGTGCTATACGATATTACCTATTTGAACCTCCGTCATATAGGTTCGGGTTTTGCTGCTTTGCGCACCCCTTGCAGCGCCGTATCTCCATGATGACGCGAT
>ERZ778516.2391-NODE-2391-length-12641-cov-9.204275_pt1 | contig 12641 bp, 12 predicted proteins | sample MGYA00510342_ERZ778516 | MGnify/ENA primary metagenome ERZ778516 (study PRJEB29527, sample SAMN07138961) | mouse gut metagenome | material: feces | host: mouse | place: China:Nanjing | collected 2016-01-25 ...
GCTACGGTAAGGCAGACAGCAAAAAAATTTGGGATTAGCAAGAGCACGGTACATACAGTGGTAACAAAATAGAACGATTAATAAAAAGAGAAGTATGGACGATTTTATAGCAATTTTATAATAGGCAAGGATTGAAATAGTTCTGTGTAATTAATTATAAAAAGCAGATGTGAAGCGAGCATCTGCTTTTTATATAGTATTTTATTCATCTTCAAAGATAGTTTCATTCATTTCAGGAAAATCTAATAACTCAGATACGGTCATGCCTAAGCCGATTGCCAGTTTATGGAGTGTTTTCAGTTTGGGATTCTTTGTTTTGCCGGACATAATATTTTCAACCGTAGATTGAGTAATCCCGGACAAAGTAGCCAACTTGTTTATAGTAATATTTTGTTCCTTACATAATCTGGTAAGTCTCAAGATAATCACATCTGAATAAGTCATAAAGACCTCTCCCTGCTTCAAGAATTAAATAGAGTATACGGGGAATTTTTGCTCAAAGTTAATGGTATACCGTTAACGACTCGTTATTCATCATCAAACGCTATTTCATTCATCTCAGGAAAATCCAATAGCTGAGATACAGTCATATCTAAACCGATTGCCAGTTTATGGAGTGTTTTTAGTTTGGGATTTCTTGTTTTTCCTTTCATCAAATTATCTACCGTAGATTGTGTAATTCCAGATAATGTGGCTAATTTGTTCACAGTGATATCCCGTTCGGCGCATAATGCCGTTAGTCTTTTGATAACAGCGTCAGAATATGTCATGAAAATCCTCCTAACTTTGTACGGTTAATGAAAGTATAGGATGTTTAAGGACACTATATTAACGGTGTGCGGTTGACTGCGTGGATAAAATGTGATAGATTAACGGTATACGGTTATTCAATAAAGAAATGGGGAGTGGGAATAGAGTGTGGGAAAGAATAAAGAAAAACTGGGATGCCTTTTGGATTGGAGATGAACACGATGATTCTAAGAAGCATCTAAGCCAGTCAGATAAGCGTTCCCTTTTATATGGCTATTTTATAATAGGAACTCTTACGGTTGCCTTCGTGATATTCCTTATCAAAATGAATGACATCCGGATAAACCGCCGGAATGATGAAGCTATGGAAGAACTTCTAAACATGGTTATATCTTACGTGGAATCTGCCACAGAGGATGAATATGATGAGATTGCCCAGACCATAAGGCACGATTTAGTATTTCACAAATATGAAAAGGATATAGAGAAATACATCCGATATATTCCGAACACATCTGAGAAATGTCGTGCCTGCAGGGGAATTTATCCGGCGCAAGCGGTTCTTGTCAGATTAAATACCGGAGAATCCTATTCACTGGACTTATTTGAACAGGGAATAGAGCCAGAGGAATATCAGGGGAACACGCTGTTGACATATGGCTATGATGAAATAAGCCAGACAAGCATCCACATTTCCAAAAGTCCGGGAGAAAACAAAGGTCTGGCAGAAATAGAACGAGGAAACGGGATTGTCAGCATCCATAGGATGAAAAGATTGTTTTGTGATGATTGTATCAGAGCTATGTTGGATACGGTTGAGCATCAGCTTATCGGAGAACTTGTCATATGCGATACAAAGAAGAATACATTTTATCCCCTGGAAGATGAAAGCAAGGCGCAGATTGGAGATTATGCATTAGAAACAGAATATAAAGACGGAGATTACGAGATAGCAGTTAAGTCAGTCAATGAAACCGAGTGATCCAGGAATTGATAACAGGAAGGAGAACAAAGCAATATGGAGCCGAATTATATACAATTACCGCCAATGCCGTCCGATATGCCGCCGGAGCTCATAGAGGTTGTCTGGGGATTTGCCCGGAGGAAGAGCCGGAACGGAAAAAGTTTTTAGCTTTTATGCAGGAAGAAATGAAGGCTGGTACAGATAAAAGTGAAAAAGAAAAACTGCTAAGAATGATGGAGCGATCCGGCGGGGAAGCAAGCCCTTATGTCGAAGAGTTTCATTCCCTTATGCGGGAGTTAGTCGGAACGTTGGTGACACAGGCATGTGAAATGGCGGCGCTTGTTCTCCAATATTACTGCATTGATGAAAAATCCATAAAAGAAATATCGGAAATATTCCATGTGCCTGAGAACACGATAGAACTCATGGCACAATACTACGAAAGAAAAAAGAAATAATGTCATCTTTTCCACATGAAAGCGGCGAATCCTTGATACAGAAAGGGTTCGCCGTTTTTGCCATTTTCGTAGAATTATGAGTAACTGCAATGCGGTACTTGTAAGAGCAAGTATCGTCCAAGGTTCCAGATTCCGCTTCCGCGCCATCCTCCACTCCGGACAGCTACTTGTTGGGGAGTGCCTTCCCCAAACCCTGCTTGTGAAAAAATCTACAGATTTTTGAATCCTTCACTGCATAAAATCCCCATCCGGTTACGAGAGCAAAATAAAAAGTGATTATAAATTTTTTATAAACTGTTTGTATTTTGGTATCGCCAGCCTGCTATTAGTGAAAGGAGAAATTTTAGGAAAGAAAATTTTTGAAAGGAGTGACAACGATGGCTATGAAAAAAATGTACAACACACCCCACCGGGGATGCATTGTCAAGACAAGGCTGACCAAAGAAGAACGGCAGGACTTTGAGGAAAAATGCAGGACGCTTTCCATAAGCCAGTCCGAGTATCTTAGGCAGGCAATCTTTTCCGGCAAGGTATCCACGACCATCAGGGTAACGGCAAACAATGAGGAAATGCTGACCGCAGTTTCAAATCTGGTGGCGCAGTACGGGAAGATTGGCAGCAACTTAAACCAGATTGCCAGACATCTAAATGAATACGGCTTCCCTTACCGGGAACTTGCCGCAGAACTGGAAGGATGCGCCGCTGACCTTGCCGCCTTGAAATTTGAAGTGCTGAAAGTCATCGGGGAAGCCTATGGCAACGATAAAACATATCAGCTCTAAGAATGCCGATTACGGAGCAGCCGAACAATACCTGACCTTTGAGCATGACGAATTTAACATGAAGCCAGTAAAGGATGAAGCCGGACGGATGGTTCCCCGTAAAGGTTACAAGATTGAGACTGTGAATTGCGGGGAGGAAGATTTTGCAATCTCCTGCCTGCAGGCGAATATGCAGTATAAAAAGAACAGCCAGCGGCAGGACATAAAGAGCCACCACTACATTATCAGTTTTGAGCCCAGGGATGCCGACGACAACGGTCTGACCGTAGAGAAAGCACAGAAATTGGGGATGGAGTATTGTAAGAAACATTTTCCCGGACATCAGGCCCTTGTCTGCACCCACCCGGACGGACATAACCATTCCGGCAACATCCATGTACACATCGTCATCAATTCCCTGCGCATCCATGCAGTGGAGCGGAAAGCCTACATGGACAGGCCATGCGACACACAGGAAGGCGCAAAGCATCGCTGTACCGCTTCTGCTATGCGGTATTTCCGGAGTGAAGTCATGGAGATGTGCCAGCGTGAGGGATTACATCAGATTGACCTGCTGAACGGCGGCAGGGAGAAGGTTACCGAGCGTGAGTATTGGGCAAAGAAACGTGGACAGGCAGAGAAAGACATCCTGAATAAAAAAATGATTGCAGACGGGGTTACGCCAAGACAGCCTAAGTTCGAGACGGAGAAAGAATTGCTGCGTCAGTCAATACGTTCAGCGCTTTCGGCGGCAGCATCCTTTGAGGATTTTTCCGCAAGGCTCATGCAGGATTATGGGATTGAAGTCAGGGAAAGCCGGGGGAGATTAAGCTACCTTACCCCGGACAGGACTAAGCCGGTCACTGCCCGGAAGCTGGGAACAGATTACGATAAGGCAGCGGTACTTTCTGTCCTTGCCGAAAATGCTTCCAGAGCCGCCAAAAAGGAGCAGGCCGGACAAAACCACAGGGAGAGCGTAATAGAACGCTTAAAACACCGGAAAACGTCTGGAACCGCACCGAATCAGGACAGTATACAGCGCATGGTTGATATCCCGGCAAAAATGGGCGAAGGCAAGGGCAAAGGATATGAATGGTGGGCGAAAGGCTTCAATCTCCAGCAGATGTCGCAGACGATGATTTATCTTGAAGAATGCGGCTTCTCCTGCCCGGAAGATGTAGACCATGCCATACAGGAATCGTCTGACAGGCAGAGGGCGCTTTCAAAGGAAATAAAATCTATGGAAAAGAAGATTGCCGACAATAAAGAGCTGATACGTCAGGCATCCGTCTACCGCAAGACCAAGCCGTCATATGACGGGCTGAAAAAGGTGAGAAAGCGGGAACGCTACGAGGAAGAGAACCGGGCAGACCTTGCTTTATTTGCGGCGGCAGGACGGTATTTTCAGGAGCGGGGAATGACGAAGTTCCCTGACCTGGCAAAAATCAAGGCAGAGAACCAATCCCTGGTTTCCCGAAAAAATGCCATTTATAGCGAATACCTGGAGCGGAAAACAAAAACAGCGGAACTTCGCCGGGTGAAAACCAACCTGGACGCAATGCTGAGACAGGAATATAAGCCGCAGAGACGGCAGGAACAAGAGCGATAGAGAATGAAAAAAAGGAGGAACTATGCAATTTACCAAGAGTGAACTTGAGATGATTTACAAGTATGCATGCACGACAAAAGAAGATACGGTTAAGGCTATGAAAGAAGCATTATCCGCTATCGGGGATGAACTGACCTACATAATCATAAGGAACGCCACAGAAAAGCTGGGGAAGCTGCCGGAGCCGGAATGCAGCCGTTTTATAGCAGACAATAAAGCGCATCACATAGAAAAGAGTGAACGTTCCGTCCTGCGGCGGCTTGCCGAAGCCAAGGAGCGGGTAAAACAGCCCGTCCTGCAGGGGCATGATTTGTCGGGGATCGAACGCTTCCAGAAAGATACCCGGCACATGGTCGTCTTTGATGTGCTGAACAATGACAGCCCTGTCGGGTTTAAAGGGGAAAGATACCGTCTCTTCCTCTCTGACGCAGGATATAACATTGCAAGAGCCAGTGAAAAGCGAGGGGAGATGAAAATCAGGAACCATGCCGCAGTAGCCGCCGGAAAGCTGTACCCCGATAAAAAGGCTGAACATGACAGATAATTGTTCCGGGAGGAAGTTCAGAAAGCAGGGAGAACCACAGGAAAATAAAAATAGAGTGGAAACAGAGGGGCAGGAAACCGGATATGTCTGGGCAGATACACATTTACCGCCTTATCTCCCCTATCCCCGGTTCCTGCTGAAAATGGATATCACACAGACAGCAAAGCTTTTGTATGCACTGCTCTTAGACCGCACTACTCTATCGCAGAAGAACGGATGGCAGGATGAATCCGGAAGGACATATATTATATTCCCGGTAACGGCGATAGCGGATGCATTGGATAAAAGCCCGTCAACCATAAAAGAAGCGTTGAACGAATTAGACCGGGCAGGGCTTCTGGAACGGAGGCGGCAGGGATTCTCCACAGCAAACCGCCTGTATGTGAAGCTGCCGCCAGTAGTCCAGATTTCCGGACTTATGGAGGCCGAAAATCCGTACCTCATAAGTCCGGGAAACCGGACTACTGACAGCCAGAAAACCGGACTTATGACGGCCGGAAAACTGGCCTCTAACAACTATAATATAAACAAAACAATAGAGAACCAAACAAAGGAAGTGAATGGGGGATGCACCGTCTGCGGCAAATACAATAATATTTTTCTCTCCGAAGAAGAATTATCGGAACTGGAGAGGGAATACCCCGGCAGGCTGCAAAGGTTTATAGAGGAAATGAGCCGTTACCTTGCCGCAACCGGGAAGAGTTACCACAACTATGCCGCCGCCATACGGATATGGGCGGACAATGACAGGAAGGGAAACGCCGCACAGGGCATCCCGGATTACGATTATAAGGAGGGCGAGAGCCTATGATTTTAGACGATGCCAAGGGAACGATGTAATGGATACAGAGCCGGAAAACGACGATTACACAGGGGAGGACGGGCTTTTATACTGCGGAGCCTGCCATACACCGAAAGAAGCCTATTTCCCGGAAGGAAAGATGCTTTTCGGGCGTGACCGCCACCCTTCCGAATGTGAATGCCAGAGAAAGGAACGGGAAAAGCGGGAATCAGAAGAACGGCAGAGGGAGCATGAAGCTACGGTGGAACGGCTGAAGGACAGCGGATTCACAGACGGCAGCATGAAGAGATGGACATTTGACAATGACAACGGAAGAAATCCACAGATGAGATTTGCACACATCTATGTGGAGCATTGGGAGGAAATGCGGGCAGAGAGCCGGGGGTATCTCCTTTGGGGGAATGTGGGCACAGGAAAGACTTACCTTGTCGGATATATCGCAAATGTGTTGATGGAGCGGGAAATTCCGGTACGGATGACGAACTTTGCCGCCATTTTAAACGACCTGACAGGCACATTAAATGGGAGGAATGCTTACATAGAGCGGTTATGCAGCTTCCCACTCCTGATACTGGATGATTTTGGGATGGAGAGGGGAACGGAATACGGCTTAGAACAGGTCTATAACGTGATAGACAGCCGTTACCGGAGCCGCAGGCCATTGATTGTCACTACGAACCTGACATTATCAGAACTGCAGAATCCGGCAGACAGAGCGCATCAGAGAATTTATGACAGAGTGCTTGCCATGTGTACGCCAGTCTGCTGTTCCGGGATAAATTTCCGTAAGGAGCAGGCACAAAAGAACATGGAATATCTGAAAGAAATGTTGAAATAGTAGAAAGGTAGATAGGTAATATCAATTTACGCCAAATTATATGTTGAAAAATGAATGAAAAGTATTGGACTATTTTAGGTAAAATTTTCATAGTTATGGAGAAAGAGACAAGCTAGTAAGCAGGAGGTGGTTTCGCTATCGCTAAAAAAACAAAGCTTCATTTTCGTTTTCATAATCCAAATTCGGCGGTGGAAACCGCTAATTACATAGCAAAAATATTTATTGAGGTCAATCAGGTTAAAATTGACCAGGTGTTACAAGAAACCGCAGAAAGAATGGAAATACAGAGCGAAGAGAATCGGAGTCTTTCATGTTGAAAGGCTCCATTAATTTTGTATGGAGTGTTGTATAATGATTTGATCTGGTATAAAATAATCATAGATTAGTTCTAGAAAGTCATAGATTAGTCATAGAATTTAGTCATAGAATAGTAAAAGGCGGTGAATACTATGATTTATGCAGACAATCAGCTAAAAGAGAAAATCTTAAACTTAGTGGTTACTTTTGAAAACGAAGTAATTGAATTTAAAGAAGCACGGAGCAATTATTCTTTCAATGATATTGGAAAATATTTTTCTGCTTTGAGTAATGAAGCTAATTTGCGAGGATTGCAAGAAGCATGGTTGGTCTTTGGAATATCTGATGAGAAAGAGATTGTTGGAACGGAATTTCGGAAACAAGGAGGATTGCATAACTTAAAGAAGGAAATAGTGAATGGAACAAATGAACGACTGACATTCATGGAAATCTATGAACTAACTATGAATAAATGTCGTATTATTGTATTTCAGATCCCTCCAGCAATACGGGGAATACCAACGACATGGCAAGGAGCGGCGTATGCAAGAGAACATGAATCTGTATCGCCTTTGCCTATGAATAAGGTTGATTTAATCAGAAGTCAGATAGGAGCGGATTGGTCAAAGGAGATTGTAAAAGAAGCATCTATAGAAGATTTGGATGAAGAAGCGATTAAACGAGCACGTGAACTTTTTTCAAAACGTCAAAAGGATCGTAAGAAAGCGCAGGAGATTTTAAAAAAGTTATCAGACATTGAAGTGTTAAATAAAGCGGGAATAACAATTAAAGGAGAAATTACCAGGACAGCATTGCTTCTTTTGGGGAAAAGTGAATCCAGTTATTTTTTTGACGGTTTTATTCCAAGATTAACATGGACTCTGTACAATGCAGACAATACAGTGAAAACATATGAGCATTTTGACATGCCTCTACTTTTGGCAGTAGATGAAGTATATTCTCGAATTAGAAATGTAAAGTATCGCTACATTGCCGGGCAGCAAACCTTATTTCCGGATGAAGTTGAACAGTATGAACCAGAATTAATAAAGGAGATTATAAACAATTGCATCGCTCATCAAGATTACCGTTTACGTGGAAAAATCAATATTGAAGAGTTTGAGGATAAACTTGTTTTTATAAATGAAGGAGGATTTATCCCGGAAACTATTGAACAAGCGTTGGAGCCAGGATATAAACCGCCTTATTATCGAAATGTTTTTTTGTGCAATGCAATGGTAAACTTGTATATGATTGATACTAATTCTATGGGAATACCCATGATGTATCAAATTCAAAGAGATAAGTGTTTTCCGTTACCGACGTATGATTTAGAAACACTCAACAGGGTTAAGGTGACTGTATTTGGAAAAATCATAGATAAAAATTACACACAGCTTTTATATTCAAATGGCGATTTAGACATACAAACCGTATTTTTGTTAGATAAGGTCCAAAAGAAAGAGACAATATCTAAAGAAAATTTTAGGATTTTAAAAAGGCAAGGATTGATAGAGGGAAGATATCCAAATTTATTTGTGTCTTTTAAAGTAGCAGATATTGTTGGACAAAAAGCGGACTATATACGGAACAAAGGATTAGATGATGATATTTGCAAACAGTTAATAGTAAAAGCCTTAGAATCTATGGGTGAAGCAAGTAAGCATGAATTGATGGATGTGTTAGACAAGGCATTACCGGAGATTTTAAGTGAAAATCAAAAATCAAAAAAAGTATCAAATTTACTGCAGATTCTAAAGAGAGATGGAAGTATAGAAGTTAAAGGGAAAAATCGGCATGCAAAATGGTCAATAAAGTAGTGTATGTTTACAGGGGGATAGAGTATGAAAGAAGCGAATATCTTCCTTTGGTTGTGGCGGTTATATTTTACTTGTGGAAACTCCGTTAAGGCTGAATTTAACGGGTTTTCAGCTCAGTCTTGACCGGGTTTCCAAGTAAAATTGGGTTAACCATGCAAAAGAAATAGGAGGTAAAGGCTTATAACCTCCGAATCCATTGAATTTACTGGAGTTGAGCCGATTTTGAATATATAAAATTGACGCTACCGTTTACAGAACAAAGGAGAAAAATATGAATAAATATGATATATTGGTAAATATAGTGGATCAAATAATGGGGGAGGCACCATCGGGGTACAAAAGATATTATCCTGAACCTCAAAATATTGAAAAAGTAGATCAGGCTAGATCACGAGTTTTTATACATTTATTTTTAAAGGTTAAATATGGTATTAATGATTTCCTTGAAAGAGAAGGCTATATTACAGATGAAGTGAATGATGGCGGGATTGATGCCTACTATATTGACAGAGATAGTAAGACAATAGTGTTTATACAATCAAAATATAGACGCAATCAAAACAATTTCGAAAATAAAAATATTGAGTTGGATGAAATATTGAAGATGGATACAGATCGGATTGTTGATGGTGAAACAGAAAATGAAGATGGTATATCTTACAATAGTAAAATACAGAATATGATTCAAAAAATAAGCTCTATTGATGATATAGGCAGATATAGATATCAAGTAGTTATCTTAGCTAATTTGAAGAAAGAGAAATATAAAGATTCACAAATAAAAAAACTTACAGGAGGATTTTCAGCGAAAATATTTGATTATGAAAAATGTTACAATGAGCTAGTTTTTCCAGTAGTTACAGGTTGTTATTATAATGCTGATGAAATAAAAATAAGGCTATCTTTGGTAAATAAAGAGAATAATGATGGAAGGATTAGCTACACAGTTGAAACGAAATATGGAGCATGTAAGATAATGGTGGCTTTTGTTCCTGTACTTGAAATTGCTAAAGTAGTAGCAAAATATAAAAACTCAATTTTAAAATATAATCCAAGATGCTTTTTGAGCTTAAAGAATAATACAATCAATCCCAAAATTAGAAGTACTATAAGAAATAAGAAAACGAATGAAATCGCTTTGTACAATAATGGAATAACAATTTTGTCTGATGATACAGACTTTAATTCAAAGGTGGCATTAAAAGATACAGCGCAATTGATAATAAAGAATCCGCAAATCGTAAATGGCGGTCAGACTGCGTACACAGTTGCATCAATATATGAAGAAGATTTAGACTATATGGAACATTTTGAAGGGAAAGAAATTCTCGTAAAAATCATTACTTTTTTAGGTAAATATAAAGAACGCGATAAATTATCATTGATCGAAGAATTATCAAAAGCAACAAATGAACAAACGCCTGTAAAAGAAGTTGATCGGAGAGCAAATGATAGAATACAGATAGAATATCAAAAAAATATTTATAAAGATTTTGGATATTTTTATAATAGAAAAATGGGCGAATATTATGACGGGCTAAATCACAATTTTATTACACGTGATAAAATTGTTGACCGGACTATATTTATGAGAGTTGGATCTAGTATACGGGGCGAAGTAGCTAAAGCGCGAAGAAATAGTGATGAAGTTTTGTTCAGACCAGAGCATTTTGAACAAATTTTTGTGGATACAGATATATACAAAAAATATATGTATGGATATTTTTGTCATATGTACTTGACTGAATTAGAGAAAAATTTTTCAAAGACAAGAAATAATAAATATGGTATTAATACATATGGTAATGCGTTGCGATATGGGAAATACGCAGTTACACATGTTGTTTCACAATATTGGTTGGAATCATTAGCTCTGTTAGAATATCATGAAAACGTTAGAATGTATACGGATATAATCTTGAGCCAATGGATTAATTTTGAGAAAAATGTTACAAAAAAAGTACATAATAGGGATTATTTTTATCAAGTAACAGGAGAAAACGGACAAAATGAATACTATTATAATTATGATGGGTATTATAAAGGAAGAACTATTAATAACGACTTAAAGGAATTTTCATTTGATATAAATAAAATAGTTTAATCTTTTAAGATAAATAAAATCTTTCATACAGGAAGGATATAAAGAGCATGAACATAGCTGCATACTGCCGTGTATCTACGGACAAAGAAGATCAACTAAACAGCTTGGAAGCCCAAAAGGCCTTTTTTGCCGAATACACTACCCGCACAGGCGACACCCTCATTAGATTATATGCAGACGAAGGCATTTCTGGAACTAAAATCAAAAATCGCAAGGAATTTCTTCGCATGATGTCCGATGCTGAACATGGTCTATTCGACATGGTAGTGGTAAAAGACATCTCCCGTTTTGCCCGCAATACCGTAGATCTTCTTCAAAATGTCCGCAAATTAAAGTCATTAGGCATAGAAACCCAATTCCTCACCGCCAACATGACAAGCATGGGTAACAGCGAATTTGTCTTGACTATTTTTGGCGCATTGGCACAGGAGGAAAGCGCCAATACATCCAAGCGTGTGAAGTTTGGCAAAAAAATGAACGCAGAAAAAGGGCGTGTTCCCAACATTGTTTACGGCTATAATAAAACCATAGGCGATTATTTCAATCTGGAAATCAATCAAGAAGAGGCAGCTGTCATTCAACAGATTTATCAGTGGTACACAAAAGAAGGCTATGGAGCCGCCAAGATTTCCAACAAGTTAAATGAACGTGGACTAAAAACAAAGCGCAACTGCCAGTGGAGCCAAAACGCTATCTGCCGTATCCTTACAAACGAACTATACACAGGAAAAATCATCAACGGCAAACAGGAAGTAGCAGACTTTCTTACAGGCAGGCGTACCGATAAAGATGAGACAGACTGGATGGTTGTAGAACGTCCGGACTTGCGCATCATTGAACCGGAAACATATGAAAAAGCACAGCAGATACTACAGTCCAGAAATAAAGCATTTAACATCAAGCATGAACGCCAGAGCAACAAATATCTCTTCTCAACCCTCATCAAATGCAAGGAATGCGGTTGGTCGTTCAGGCGTACCGTCCGTACTTATAAGAATACTTATGTGCGCTGGGTATGTTCCGGGCATAACGGGAGAGGCGCCGATAGCTGCCCCAATGCCATCACTGTTGACGAGGAAGAGCTGATTCAGGCATTGCAGGAATATTTTGCGGAAATGCTGAAACAGAAAAAGAATGTAATCCAGAATGTTGTCCGAGAGTTCCAACGTATCTATAAGGCAAAGGATGAAAATATAGAGTACGAAAAAGAATTAAACCAACAGCTTGCCAAATTACAGAAAACCCGCCAGAAATTTATGGATATGTATACAGACGACCTGATCTCCCGCGAAGAGTTGAATACAAAGATCGGCGGTATGCGAAAGGAAATCGAGCGACTTGAAAACGAACTGAAAATGGTGTCCTACCATCTGACAAAAGGAGAACAGCTAGAGCATATCCTTGGCAACACTTTCAAAGCGGTAGAAGATATCACGGATGTACACCAGATGACCAACGAACAACTCAAACAGATTATCCAGAAAATCGAAGTAGACAAAGAAGGCAATGTGGATATTTTCTTACGCTTATTTGGAGATCTGGGACTGGATGAAGCCGTATTGATTGAGAACACATCAAATACGGCGGGGAATGTTCTTGATACAGTAGAAAGCGATATCATTCCAAATAATAACAACCATACATAAAGACGTAACAGAACGCCTTACCCAAATTAACCCAGCCCTTGCGACGCA
>ERZ778516.2393-NODE-2393-length-12638-cov-10.142414_pt1 | contig 12638 bp, 9 predicted proteins | sample MGYA00510342_ERZ778516 | MGnify/ENA primary metagenome ERZ778516 (study PRJEB29527, sample SAMN07138961) | mouse gut metagenome | material: feces | host: mouse | place: China:Nanjing | collected 2016-01-25 ...
AGAACAGAATATGGAATCCGAATCTCCGTCCCGGACAGGGGAACAAAGTCCGGAGTCCGTATCTCAGCTCCGGACAGAAGAACAGAATATGGAATCCGAATCTCCGTCCCGGACAGGGGAACAAAGTCCGGAGCCCGCATCTCAGCTCCGGACAGAAGAACAGAATATGGAATCCGCATCCCGGCCCCAGGCAGAGGAGCCGCAGTCGGAACTGGAGGCTGCTCAGGAGTCGGCGCCTCAGGGAACGGATTACATTCTGAACACCAGTACGAAGAAATTCCATGATCCCACCTGCGGCAGCGTGAAACAGATGAAAGAATCGAATAAACAGGTATATACCGGCAGCAGAGATGAGGTAATCGCCCAGGGATACGATCCCTGTAAGAAATGTAATCCGTAGACAGATTCCGGTACCGTTGAGAAGCGGGTGGCTGTTCGGTTCTGGACGCCTGCCCATAGCAGGCAAAACGTCGGCAGACATCCGCACAGGAACAGAAGCGGCGCGGAAGGTAACAGAGTATTATCTGAAAATTGACGAACAGGCAGAAATATGGTATGCTCTTTATCAGACAGATTACATCAGAAAGTGCTGCCCCTGCGGGGCAGAAGAGGGAATCAGGTGCGAAGCCTGAACGATCCGGTCACTGTAAGCGGGAGCGAGATCTGACATGACCCATTGCCATGTGGTGAGAAGGGAAGATGGAGCGATAAAAAGAAACCGTAAGTCAGGAAACCTGCTTTCTGATCAAAGGTGAGCTTCCGATGAAAGCAGATCCGGAATACAGTTATGGTGAAGAATATATCAGCCGGGTTTTATGATTTCCGCGCGGCAGACAGGCAGAGGTTTTGTGCCGGTTTCCGCAGAGCAAAGGGCTGTCTGACTGTATGAAGGACCTGCAGCATTGCTGCAGGTCTTTTGACTGTCAGGAGCAGATCATACAGAACCGGTATGCGTCTGATGCCGGAGACAAAAGGGGCAGAAAAACCGTCGGGAGCTTTCAGACATCAATACAGGGGAGAGAAGAGATGGTATCATTTATCGGAGCGGGTCCCGGAGACCCGGAACTTTTGACAATCAAAGGAAAGAGGATCATTGACAGCGCAGATGTGATCATCTATGCGGGATCTCTGGTGAATCCGCAGGTGCTGGCGGACGCAAAGAAAGAGGCGGTTATCTATAACAGCGCCACCATGAACCTGGAGGAAGTGATTCAGGTCATAAAGGAAGCGGAGGACAAAGGGAAAAAAGTAGCGAGAGTACATACGGGAGATCCGGCCATCTATGGTGCGCACCGGGAGCAGATGGACCGGCTGGACGAGCTGGGGATCGAGTATGAGGTGATTCCAGGGGTCAGTTCCTTTCTTGCCACAGCGGCCGTTCTGAAAAAAGAGTATACGCTGCCGGGTGTGAGTCAGACCGTGATTCTGACCCGCATGGAGGGGCGGACTCCCATGCCGCAGAGAGAAAAGCTTCTGGATCTGGCGCAGCACAATGCAACCATGATTATTTTCCTCAGCGTGGGAATGCTGGAGGAGATGTGCAGGATTCTGAGACAGGCCTACCGGCCCGGGACGCCTGTGGCAGTGGTCTATAAGGCCACCTGGGAAGATCAGAAGATCGTGTACGGGGATCTGACCAGTATTGCAGAACGGGTAAAGGAAGCAGGGATTAAAAAGACTGCGCTGACTGTGGTGGGCGATTTCCTTGGGGATGAGTACGAACTTTCGAAGCTGTATGACAGGACATTTACAACAGAATTCCGAAAAGGAGTGACGGAGTAATGGGAATTTCACTGCTCAGCATCAGTCATCAGAATGCGCCGCTTGCGGTACGGGAACTGTTTGCATTTCCGGAACATGTGCAGGAAGATCTGATGAAACAGATGCTGGAGCGCGGGTTTGCTGCGGAGTGTGTCATCATCAGCACCTGTAATCGAACGGAAGTCTATACGTTCTCCGAGCGTGAAGAAAGTAATTTTACGGATATGCAGAACCTTCTTCTGGAGTTTGCCGAAGCATCGGATGCGGAACATATCGGAGATTACATCCGTCTCTACAGCGGAACGAAGGCAGTCCGGCATCTGTTCCATGTGGCAGCAGGACTGGATTCCATGGTTATGGGTGAGGATCAGATTCTCGGTCAGGTGAAGCGGGCGCATGAGCAGGCGAGACGGGCAAAAACCTGTGAAGTATATCTGAATACGCTGTTCCGGTATGCGGTGACGGCGGCAAAGAAGGTGAAGACGGAGACGGACCTGTCCAGAACCACGGTATCCACGGCGACCATGGCAGTAAAAGCGGCGGAAAAGACGCTGGGCTCTCTTCATGGGAAAAAGGTGATGCTGATCGGGGCTTCCGGCAAGATCGGAAGCGTGGTACTGAAAAATCTGCAGTGCATCGAGGGGGCAAAGGTCTATATTACTTCAAGAAATATGCGGCAGGCATGGGAAGACCGGCATCACAAGGTGACCTATCAGGTCATGGAATATGAAAGCCGCTATGACCTGATGGATGAGATGGACGTGATCATCAGCGCTACCAGCAGTCCTCATTATACCCTGACTTACGACAATCTGGCAAAGTGTATGAAAACGTCAAAACAGCGGGTGCTGGTGGACCTGGCGGTGCCCATCGACATTGAGGCAAGGGTAGAGTGGCTTCCGGGCATCAAACGTTATGACATCGATGATTTTCAGGAGCTGGCGAAAGCAAATAACGAAAAGAAGCAGCATGAGGCGCTGGCTGCAGACCAGATTCTGGAGGAAATACGGCTGGATTTTGAACGCTGGATGGTGTTCCAGCAGGCGCTTCCCGAGATTGGCAGAATGAAGGCGTGGATGTTGGAAGAAGCAGAGAAAAAAGGGTTTGAAAAAGCCATAGATAAAATGTTCTACCGGATCCGGGACCATTCCAGCCCGGACTCGCTGAAGGCATTTTTTGAGACGATGAAGGAGAAGTGAGAAATGGGAAAACTGTATGTAGTAGGCTTTGGGCCGGGCGGGTATGAACATATGACGGCCAAAGCAATTGATGTGATTAAAAAAGCGGATGTGGTGACAGGTTATACCACCTATGTCAACCTGCTGAAAGAATATTTTCCGGACAAGCATTATATTGCAACTCCCATGATGCAGGAGGTCAAACGCTGCGAGATGGCAGTGGAAGAAGCCGGGAAAGACCAGATCGTAGCCATGGTGTCCAGCGGGGACAGCGGAATCTACGGCATGGCCGGGATCATCTATCAGGTGGCTGATGAAAAGAATGCGGATATTGAGATCGAGACCGTACCGGGGGTAACGGCGGCAAGTGCGGCGGCATCGGTGCTGGGCGCGCCTCTGATGCATGATTTCGCAGTGATCAGCCTGAGCGATCTGATGACGCCGCTGGATCTGATCAGGAAGCGTGTGGACTGTGCGGGCCAGGGGGATCTGATCGTCTGTCTGTATAATCCAAAGAGCAGAAAGAGGACCGGATATGTGGAACAGGCAGCGGATATTCTGATGAAATACCGAAAGCCCCGGACGCCGGTGGGCATCGTACGCAATGCGGGCAGAAAAGACGAGACGATGGACATTACCACGCTGGAGGAGCTGAAGGATGCCGAGATCGACATGTTCAGCATAGTCATAATCGGCAATTCACAGACCTATGTGAAAAATGCAAGAATGATTACTCCCCGGGGGTATTCGTTGTAGAGGGGCTGTGCATCGGCAGACGAAGCAGGATCAGAATAACAGGCGGGAGGCAGTGAGATATGCAGGAGTTGATTCGGATCGGAAGCAGAAAGAGTAAGCTGGCTCTGGTTCAGACGGAGATTGTGAAGAAAAAGATCGAAGCGTCATTTCCGGGAATCCGGGTGGAGATCGTGGAGATGTCAACGAAAGGGGACGAGCTTCTGGACCGTTCCCTGACTTCTTTTGGCGGAAAAGGAGTTTTTACAAAAGAACTGGAAGAAGCGCTGCTTGACAAAGAGATTGATCTGGCAGTGCACAGCGCCAAGGATATGCCCATGGAATTTCCGGAAGGACTGGGGATTGGAGCGGTCCTTCCGAGGGGACCGGTGGAGGACGTGCTGGTTACCTGCGACGGGACCGGACTTCAGGATCTGAAGCCGGGCAGCGTGGTGGGAACCGGCAGCCTCCGGAGAGAACTGCAGATCAAAGCGGTCAATCCGCTGGTCCGGATCCGGATGATCCGGGGAAATGTGCTGACCAGGCTTCGGAAACTGTCGGAGGGACAGTTTGATGCGATTGTGCTGGCGGCGGCAGGGCTTGACCGGCTGGAACTGTCGGACAGCAACACATATCATTATGAGAAACTGGACCGTTCAGTATGTCTTCCGGCAGCGGGACAGGCGATTCTGGCGGTGGAGAGCCGTAAGGGGCATCTGAAGGAGGTACTGGAGGCGATCCATGATTCGGAGGCAGCGGTATCTCTGTATGCAGAGCGTGCATTTCTTTCTGCCATCGGAGGAAGCTGCAATGCCCCGGCGGCGGCCTGTTCCTGGCTGGAGGGAGACGTGCTTCATATGGAAGCGCTGTTTGCGCCGGATGGAAGACACATGAAGAGAACCGCAGGAAGCAGAAAGACTGGGCTTCAGACAGAGGAAGCAGAAGCGCTGGGCCGGGAACTGGCGGCAGAACTCTGCAAAGGGAAAGTATGGCTGGTGGGAGCCGGGCCGGGAGACCGGAATCTGGTGACACAGCGGTGTCTTTCCTGCATTCGGGAAGCGGATGCGGTCGTTTATGACAGTCTGGCGACGGATGCCCTGCTAAATGAAGCCAGAAGGGATGCAGAGCTGATCTACGCCGGAAAACGTGCATCCAGCCATCATCTGAGACAGGAGGAGACCAATGCCCTGCTGATTCGGATGGCGAAGGAAGGAAAACGGGTGGTCCGGTTAAAAGGCGGGGATCCGTTTATCTTTGGAAGAGGCGCAGAGGAAGCGCAGGAGCTTCTGGAAGCCGGTATTGAGTATGAAATCGTACCAGGAGTCTCCTCCTGTTACGGGGCACCTGCCTATGCGGGTATTCCGGTAACGCATCGGGATTATGCGTCTTCCTTTCATGTGATCACCGGGCATGAGGGCAGCCATAAGGAAAAAAATGTGCTGGACTATGCCACGCTGGCAAAAGAGGAAGGAACGCTGGTCTTTCTGATGGGTCTGAAAAATCTTCCGCATATTGCAGCCAGTCTGATTGGGCATGGAAAAGACCCGAATACGCCGGCGGCAGTCATTCAGGAAGGAACTACAGGCCGGCAGAAGGTGGCGGAGGGAACGCTTCAGGATATTGCAGAAAAGGCAGAACACGCCGGAATCCGGACTCCGGCCATTACCGTTGTGGGCGAAACCGTGTCCTTAAGAGAAGCGCTTGCCTGGTATGGAACGGGGGCGCTTGCCGGCGTGCGGGTACTGGTGACCGGTACGGAAAAGATGGCCAGACAGCAGTGCCGGGTACTGGAGGCGGAAGGAGCGGAAGTGATCTCTTTCAGTCTGATTTATACGGAGCCGCTGATTACGGAAGCGTTTCAGGCCGCCATGGGAGAACTGGACCGGTACAGCTGGGCCGTATTTACCAGCAGCAACGGGGTGGATATCTTCTTTGACTGTCTGCTGGAAAGCGGAAAAGATATCCGGTGCCTGGCCGGGCTGAAGTTTGCCGTCATTGGCGAAGGAACGAAAAAAGCGCTGGCGGCAAAGGGGATCCGGGCAGATTTTGTGCCGACAAGATACAGCAGCCGGGACCTTTCCCGGGAATGGGTTCCGACATTGACAGAAGGAGACCAGGTGCTGCTGCTGCGGGCAGAGGAGGCGTCCGAGGAACTGAACCGGGCGCTTCAGGAAGCAGGAATCCGTTATCAGGCGCTGTCTGTCTATCATACGGCCGTGGATATGCGAAAAAGCGAAGAGCTGAACAGAATCCTGCCGCAGGTGGATTATGTGACGTTTGCCAGCGCTTCTGCCGTAAAGGCGTTCGCAGCCATGACGGATGGCGGGAACATGAAAGCAAAGGCGGTCTGCATCGGCCCGGTGACGGAAAAGGCGGCAGAGGCCGCGGGTATTCGGGTGCACCGGTCAGCGGTGGAATATACGGCGGAAGGCATCCGGGACGTGCTTCTGTATGAGACAAAATCCGATGTATAAGTATAACCCGCTTCCAGGAGTTTATCTGGAAGAATGGTCCGGCGTAGCCCTTCTGGTCTGGACTGGCTATGTTCTTCTGTTTCTCTTTCTGCGCCGTCTGATCCGAACAAGAGGAGTGTCCCGGTGGATTCTGGCGGAAGGCGTGCTGATCTGTTTTCTGGCGGACCGCTTTCTGGCGCTGTACAGCGGGGAGTGCTGGCGGCTGACCATGGAATGGGATTTTTATATCCGGCGCTGGCGGGCATATGTGATATTGCTGACCGTGCAGATACTGGCCGGCGGTGCGGTGTTACGCTGGTGCCGGCGGAAATGGGGCCGGCGGATCGGCTTTGGATGTATTCTGGGGGCCGGGCTTCTGATCCGTTTTTGCAGTGCGTGATGCGTGATCTTTTGCGGAAGCGGGGGCTGGAAGGAACATATGCCCATGGCGGGCGTTCGGGGCAGAACGCGATGGAACCATGACGGCAGAAGTTCTGCTGTCCGGGGAAAACCTTCGGAACGTTGAAAGTTTCATGGCATCGTGTTAAAATGAAAACAGATATCCATAACAGTTTCGGCGGCAGAGGATACACAGAATACAGGACAGGGAGCTGTGACTGCAATGACACAAATGTTTGACAATGAGATTTTTTACCACTATACGGACTTTCAGGCGCTGGACGGAATTCTCCGGCGCGCGCAGCTGCGCGTCAACAATGTCCTGAACATGAATGATGCGGCGGAGATGCGGCTTTTTATGAGCGGTCTGTGTCAGGCGGTGGTGAAGCGGCTTCTGGCGGATGGGAAGAAGGAGCTGGCAGAAAAAGTCCGGGGACTTTTTGAAGAGGAGCTGAAAAAGGAATTTTTTTACTCCGCCTATGCCGCCTGCTTTTCTTTCTATCGGGATGACGCGGCTCAGTGGGAGCGGTACGGCAATCGCGGCAGAGGCGTGTGTATTGCGTTTCACGGAGAGCTGCTGCAGAAAATGGCGGAGGGCGATGTGTCTTTGCAGAAAGTTTTTTATCAGGATGATATGACAGAACACAGTCTGGTGGATGTGTTTTATCAGATGGCTGTGAGCGGTACGGAACTGTCAGGTGATCATCCGGACATCAAACATGTGATGAATGATGCATGGATCTGTTCCGTTGTCTATAAGCATCCGTCTTTTTCTTCTGAAAACGAGGTGCGGCTGGTAGTCTATCCTTATGAAAAGGAATACTTTGACGTGAATCCCTGCTATCATGTGACGAAAGAGCGCATTAAGAAATACTATCCGCTGGATCTGGAATCCATGTGCTGGAAGATCGGGATTGGACTGGAGGATCTGATTGCGGAAATCATCATCGGGCCGGAATCCACGCAGTCTGCCTGGATCCTGCAGGATTATCTGAGGGACCACGGTCTGAAGGAGCTGGCGGAACATGTGTCGCTGTCCAACTGTCCTCTTCGGCGGCCTCCGGTATGATGTCGTGTTTTGAATACCGGCTCATGGATGGGATACAAAATCCGGTCAATAAAATGAATGGAAAAACGGGCGGGAAACAGAGATGAATTTGCTGCATGGCGGAAATATATACGACGAAGAGATAACAGAACAGTATGGAAAAGACAGAGAAAAGCTGCTGGATTTTTCCGCAAATATCAATCCGCTTGGGATGCCCAGGCGTGTGCAGGAGGCGGTCATCCATGCCCTGCAGGATGCGGTGCACTATCCGGATCCCCTTTGCCGGAGGCTGAAAAGGGCGCTGGCAGAGGCATACGGGCTTCCAGAGGAGGTGTTTCTCTGCGGAAACGGCGGAGCGGATCTGATCTATCGGCTGGCATATGCGCTTCGCCCAAAGCGTGCGCTTCTGACTGCTCCTGCCTTTGCGGAATATGAGGAGGCGCTCAGGCAGGTCGGTACAGAATGCGTATTTCACGAGCTGAGAGACAGTCTGGAGGTGAGGCAGGAGATTCTGGAGCAGATGGATGCATCGACGGATGTGATGTTTTTGTGCAACCCCAACAATCCTACCGGGCTTCTGACCGATCCGGATCTGCTTGTTCGGATTCTGGATAAAGCAGAGCGTCTGGGCATTCTGCTGGTGCTGGACGAGTGCTTTCTGGATTTTACGGGTCAGGAAGAACGGTCCCTGATTTCTTACATAAATGAAACCGAATATCTGTTTATTTTGAAGTCTTTTACCAAAATGTATGCCATGCCCGGGATCCGCCTGGGATACGGCATCAGCAAAAACCGGGTGCTTCTGGAGCGCATGGAAGCGGCCGGACAGTGCTGGGGTGTCAGCGTGCTGGCAAGCGCGGCGGGGATCGCGGCGCTTGGAGAACAGGAATACAGGCAGAAGGCGGTGGAGCTGGTGAAACGGGAACGCGCGTATCTGAAAGAAAAGCTTCAGGCGGCGGGCATGCAGGTGTGGGACGGACAGGCGGATTATCTGTTTTTTCGTGCGCCGGGGATCCGGGATCTGTATGAGCGTCTGCTGCCGTATGGAATTCTGATCCGGCGGTGCCGGAACTACCGGGGGCTGGATGAAACCTATTATCGGATAGCAGTGAAGGACCATGAGGCCAACGTAAGATTTGCGGAAGCGCTGAAGTATGTGGTCTGAGCGGGCATTTTATATCAGAAGCGCCGGTTATGAAAAGAGGCAGATGTGTGAGACGGTTATTTCATTTATACTGCAGGAGGAATGAGGTTCAAAATGTTTGAAAAAAGAGAAGAAATGAAGATGTGGGAGTCCATACTTCAGACAAAAACGTATCAGAGGAGGATGGAAGATACGCTGCAGGAACTGGAGATTCAGGCGGTGACCGGCGCCGGCGGATTCGGAGCGGGCAAGGCGGCAAAGGAAAAGTTCTGGAACGCCTCCATCCAACTGACCGCATGGAAGGAAGTGCAGAGCGATGAAATTCATCAGGGAGAGATTCTGCTGTCAACGCCTGCGGATGACAGGCTTCTGAGGCATCTGCAGAACACGGTAAAACAGGATTCTGTGATCCAATGCCGTGTGCGGCCTTCCAGAAACGGAAGATATCTTCTGCTGCTGGGGTCCTGTTCAGGCGGGAGACGATCCGGGGCTGAAAGTGCTTCTGGAGGAGCAGATGCGGGAAGTGACCATGGAAGTGGAAGGGCTCGGGACGTTTACACTGGAACGGCTTGCGGACTGGTTTGAAATAAAGACGGACTGGCAGGGAGAGGAAATCTGCCTTTCGTTCGACCGGGAGGAAGAGGATGCGATGGAGCGGTCCATAGCGACTGCCCGTATACTGATGGCGGATCAGAAGGACTGGGATCGGCGGGTGCGGGAATGCGCGGTGAAAGATCTGCTGGATCTTGCCAATGACTGGGCGGCAGAGGAGATGGATCCGGAAGAGCTGGAACGACTGGATGAAGAGGATGAGCAGCCGGTCAGCCGGGAGCAGTTTCTGGAGCGTCTGGAGCTGGAATCCATCCAGGTGGAGGAAGATGGAGGCTTTGAGTTCTGGTTTCGGGACGGAGACATGTTTTACGGGCATTCCATTCATGTGACCGGAAATTTGGAAGACGGACCGGACTGGGCCAGTATCGAAGGATAAGTCCGGACCAGATCTGACCGGATGCAGGTGAGACCGCAGGCCGGAGAGAGGAGAGCATGTTCATGGCAGAGCATACAAAGAGGATGGAATCATTTGTAAAAGAACTTTTGAAGACTCCGGGGCTTTCAAAGACAGAACGAAAGCTGCTGCCGTCACTGGACCGGAAGGGAGCGCTGAACACAGGGGTCGATACAGAAGCCTGCAACTGGATCAAAAGCCTCCTGCTGGCAAAAGAGGCAAGAAAGCCATCGGAAATATACCGGCAGCACCTGTCCTGTCTGGTGGATGCATGCGTGCAGCCGGAACTTCAGGAGGAATTCTGCTATGCACTGGACGAGATGAATCAGTTTCAGGCTTCCGCCGGCATGTACCGGCGCAGCGTGCGCGGACAGAGCTATACGCCTTTCGTGGAAGCAGGCGTCCGGCTTCTCTGGGCATATGCAGGATTTCGGTTCTATGGAGTATCGCTGGCAGATATTCTGACCGGTAATGCGGCGCCGGAGATTCTGAAAGATGTAAAAGATGAGAACTGGTATTATTCCGGTATGCTGGCGGCACAGATCGACCGGGGAGATGAAAGGATCATACAGGCAGTGAAGGATGTTCTTTCAGGTGACAACAATACGCAGATGATCAGTCATGAGCTGCTCCGGGGCATTGTTATGAGTAAAAGCAGGGAGCTGTATCAGGTTCTGGGAGATTTTCTGCTGGCGGCAAAGCTTCAGGAGGGAGCCAGACAGGCGGTCTGTGAGACCATGGACGCAGGAAGGGCGGAGGCTTTTCAGTATCTGTTCCAGATCATCGAAGATCACGGACTGATTCGCTATTCGTCTGTGAAACGGGCGGTCAGTACATGGATTGGGATCTATGATTACAAAAGTATGGAGCGGATGGCGGATAAGCTTCTGAAGCTTATGGGCGCGTGCCTTCGGGATTCTGCCTTTCTGGAAGAACAGCTCCGGGGGGAGGATGCCGTCGGGATCTGCTGTGCGCTGTGGGCGGCGGCTTTTTATGATGTGCAGAAAGCGTCGGATGTGGTTCTTCGCCTGGCGGAGAACGGGACAAAGCATCAGATGATGACGGCATCGTATTATCTTGGTTCTTTTCAGAACCGGACGCTTTCCATGCGGGCGGCAAAGAAAGTTTTCTTTGCGTATCCAGAGGATCTGGAGCTCCTTGCCTGCTATCTGCCGTATTTTATGGGAGATGTGTACGATCAGTTCCATGAGATCATGGAATACCGGGTCAGCGGCTGCAGCAGATACTGGTATTCGCCCTCTTATGACAAGGGACAGATGCCGAATATGATTACCGTGGAGCGGCTGTCTCTGAACAGGGAAGAGGCAGTGCGCGCGTATGGGATCTTTCAGGAACTTCTGGAAAAGCTTCCGAAAAAAGGACTGGTGCTGGACCCGTGTATTTTTCCGTGGTATAAAGTAACCATGAGCCGGTCGGATGCGGCGATCCGGATGTGCCTGCTGGCCTGGGCGCTGCAGGAGGACGCATATCTGGATGAGGCGGCAGAGCTTTTGCCCGTGATTACAGACGGAAGGCATCTGGCAGCCCGGGTTCTTCTGTGCAGGCCGAAAAGTGAGATTCGGAAAAAGATCCTTCTGGACTGCCTCCGCAGCCAGGAAGAAAATACCCGGAATGTGGCGTTTACGCTGGTGAAGCGGATGAAACTGCTCCCGGAGGACTACCGGAAGATCGAGGGAAATATGCGGTACAAAAAAGGCCGCGCTGAGACGCTGGAGATTCTCAAAAGCCAGGAGCCGGAGGCGCTTCGGGGCAGCATCGGGCGGCTTTTGAAAGAAAAATCCGAAGAATCCCATATGGGAGGACTGGAGCTGGCACAGCATCTGAAGAAGAAAAGCCTTCCGGAATACCGGCTGGTGGTTCCGATACTGAAAGCATATGAAAATCCTACACAGAAAGAGCGGATTCTTCTGACGGAGCTGATCGGAGAACAAAGCGAAGCGCGGGATATCCTGAAAAAGCCGGGCTACGGACTCTACGACCCGAAAAAGGAGTGGGTGGTTCCAGAGGTCCGGGTGGATACAGAGCAGGCATCAGAGCTGTTCGTCTGCGGGGAACAGGCATGCATCCGGGTACTGGAACGCCTGGATGCGTGGATTGGAGCGCATAAGGATCTGGAATATGAAGACTGCATGGGAGTAGAAAAGCTTCTGGGAATAACGCTGGTTCCCGGAAATGTCCAGGGCGGCGGATGGAACGGGTATCCGTTCGGAGAACTTTGGGCGCAGTTTTATGAGGAAGAGATCAAAGATCCGAAGCTTTTGATGGAAGTGTATCTGTATCTGGTCTGTTATCATGGAAGAAGCGATTACGGGAAGCATTCCTCCATCTATGCAAAGGTATTCGGAAAAGGCATCTTAAAGGAATCTCCTTTTAAAAATCTGGTATTGCGGGGCAGCTATCCGGAACAGGTGGGAACCGTGGTAAATCTGCTGTTTTCAAGATATGTGCCGAAGGAGATGAAGGCGCACTGGGGGCTTGTGGGAACCGCGAAGCTTTTCTCGGTTCTGGACGGTTCTGTGAGTGCGTATGTGGACCGTGCAAAGTTTTGGCGGACAAAAGGAAGCCTTCTGATGAAGCACGGGCGGCTTCCCATCTTTGACAATCTGCTTGTCTGGCTGAAACTGGCGGATGAGCAGGATTTTGAGAGCGCCTTTGCTCTGCAATTCCGAATGAGGCAGGAAAGTCAGGGATTTGACCGGCTGGACGCACAGGGGTACCGGTCCGGTCAAAAGGTGCTGAGATTTTCCGAACTTGTCCAGTGTTATCTGAGAGGGATCTGGGATAAGGACCAGTTTTATAAAGCGGTATTTACCTTCTATGATATGGGACGGCTTCTGGCAGTGGTGACATCGGCGGCGAAAAGCTGTCTGGATCCGTTATCCGGCGGCAGGATGGG
>ERZ778516.2398-NODE-2398-length-12621-cov-6.037243_pt1 | contig 12621 bp, 9 predicted proteins | sample MGYA00510342_ERZ778516 | MGnify/ENA primary metagenome ERZ778516 (study PRJEB29527, sample SAMN07138961) | mouse gut metagenome | material: feces | host: mouse | place: China:Nanjing | collected 2016-01-25 ...
TTCATATTATTATTTTATTTTGTTAATCCGCATTTATTTTGATAAAATTTCTTTAAGAAGCTGGTTTACAATCCCCGGATTTGCCTTGCCCTTTGCTGCCTTCATGGTCTGCCCTACAAGAAATCCGATAGCCTTTTCCTTTCCGTTTTTATAGTCTTCGACAGACTGCGGATTATTTGCTACAACCTCCTCTACAATCTTTCGAATCCCTTCTGTATCGCTGTTCATTTTCAGCCCTTTTTCCTCTACATAACTTTCAGGGTCTATATTATGCTCAAAAACTTCTGCAAATACCTGCTTTGCCACATTTCCATTAATCACGCCGTCTTCTGTAAGCTTAATAAGCTTCGCAAGATTTTCCGGAGAAAATGCAAGCTCCTCAGGGTCCATATTGTTTTCCTTTAAAAGACGCATGGTTTCACCCATCAGATAATTGCTCACTTTTTTTGCATTTTTACAGATGGCAGTTGCCTCTTCAAAAATATCCGCCATTTTTTTATACAATGTAATAATATCTGCATCATACTCTGGCAGCTTATATTCACTGATATATCTTGCCTTTTTCTCATCACGAAATTCCGGCTGCGCAGCCCTTACTTTCTCAAGCCACTCATCGCTGATTTCAATTGGAACAAGGTCCGGTTCAGGAAAATATCTGTAATCCTGTGCATCTTCTTTTGAGCGCATGGCATAGGAATACTCTTTATTATCATCCCATCTTCTTGTTTCCTGAATAACCTCTTTTCCTTCCTCCAGCAAATCAATCTGACGCTCTGTTTCATTTTGAATCGCTCTCGCAATCGCCTTAAAGGAATTCAGATTTTTCATTTCCGTTCTTGTACCGAACTTTTCTGCTCCCATTTCCCTGACAGACAAATTGACATCCGCCCTCATGGAGCCCTCATTCAATTTGCAGTCCGATGCCCCAAGATACTGAATAATCAGCCTTAATTTTTCCAGATATGCAATTACCTCCTCGGCGCTGCGCATATCCGGCTCCGATACAATCTCAATTAATGGCACACCAGAACGGTTAAAATCTACCAGAGAACAGTCTGACCATTCGTCATGAATCAGCTTTCCGGCATCCTCCTCCATATGAATTTCATGAATACCGATTGCTTTTTTTCCCTGCTCTGTCTCTATCTCTACTTTTCCGTCGCGGCAAATCGGCAGATATAACTGAGATATCTGATAATTCTGCGGATTGTCCGGATAAAAATAATTTTTTCTGTCAAATTTGCAGTACTGAGTAATTTTACAGTTTGTAGCAAGTCCTACTGCCATGGCATATTCTACTACCTGCTTATTTAAAACAGGCAGCGAACCCGGCATACCGGTACATACCGGACATGTGTGTGTATTTGGAGCTCCCCCAAACTCTGTGGAACAGGAGCAGAATATTTTTGTTTTCGTGGCCAGTTCGACATGAACCTCAAGGCCTATGACTGTTTCATACTGTTTCATAATCTTGATTTCTCCCTTTCTAAAGGTATTTTCATTTCATAGAAAATCACTGAGCCTTTTCTATGATACTGCTCTTACAGAGCGGCATTTACTGGATAAAGTGCAAAAAAAGTTTTCGCAAATTTACAGTGCACAAACTCTTTGTTTTTTCCGGCATTTTTAATCTCTTGCTGCTGCCGCAGCACATCTTGCATAGGTTCTTGTCTGCTCAAAGGAATACGCAGCCCGAATAATATTTTTTTCCATAAAGCTGTCACCGATAAGCTGCAGTCCAATTGGAAGCCCTTTGCTGTCTGTTCCGCAAGGCACGCTAATCCCCGGAAGTCCCGCAAGATTTACCGATATAGTGTAAATATCTCCCAGATACATTTTAATCGGGTCAGACAGGCTTCTGCCAATCTCCGGCGCCGTAGTCGGCGCTGCCGGTCCCAGAATTACATCATATCTTTCAAATGCCTTGTCAAATTCTCTTTTAATTAATGCTTTCGTTCTTAACGCCTTTAAATAATATGCATCGTAATAACCGCTGCTTAATACAAAAGAGCCCAGCATAATTCTTCTCTTTACCTCTTCACCAAAGCCCTCTGAGCGCGTCTTTTTATACATCTGATGCAAGCCGTCATACTCCTTTGTCCGAAAACCATATTTCACACCGTCAAACCTCGCCAGATTTGAACTTGCCTCTGCGGAAGCGATAACATAATATGCCGGAATCGCGTAGTCCACCAGTCCAAGCTCAAATTCTTCCACAACGGCGCCTTTTTCTTCCAGTGTTTTTGCAGCTTTCAGTACAGCGTCTCTTACCTCGTCATCCAGACCTTCTCCAAAATAACTCTTTGGAATACCGATTTTCATTCCTTTTACATTATCTACAAGTGCTTTTGTAAAATCATAATCTTCCCTCTTCACAGAAGTAGAATCCTTCGCATCATAAGAAGCAATTGCCTCAAGAACCGTCGCACAGTCTGTCACATCCTTTGCCACTGGCCCTATCTGGTCAAGGGAAGAACCATATGCAATCAATCCATAACGGCTGACTGTTCCATAAGTTGGCTTAATACCTGTTACTCCGCAAAAAGAACTTGGCTGCCGAATGGAACCACCGGTATCAGAACCCAGTGCATAGCTGCATTCCTCTGCCGCTACTGCCGCACAGGAGCCGCCTGATGAGCCGCCCGGTACATGATTTTCATTCCATGGATTTCTTGTCACTCCATAAGCAGATGTCTCTGTGGTACTTCCCATGGCAAACTCATCCATATTTGTCTTGCCTATCATTACAGCGCCCGCCTTTTCAAGATTTAAGACCGCCTCCGCTGTATAGGTTGGATAAAAATTCTCAAGTATCTTGGAACTGCACGTGGTAAGTATCCCTCTTGTACACATATTGTCCTTAATGGCAACCGGCACTCCCGCCAGTGGTCCCGTAAGCTCACCCTTATCAATCGCTTTCTGCACCTGTTCCGCCTTTTTCAAAGCGCCCTCTCTGTCAACTGTCACATAACAATGATATATTTTATCCAAAGCCTCTGTCTGGTCAAGTGCCGCTGTCACCGCCTCAGTTACAGAAACTTCCTTTTCTTTAATTTTTCTGCTCAGCTCTACCGCTGTAAGACTCATTAAGTTCATGTCATACCTCTTTCTGTTTTTAATGTCGCTAAACTGCTTGGTAAATTTCACGATTTGCTTTCAGGATTCACGATTCCTTTCGGGAATCGCTCAATTATCTACGGTTTTCGGGACCATAAAGCTGCCGTCTTTTTCTTCTGGAGCATTTTTCAAAATATTTTCCCTGTCATTTTCATTCACCACCACATCTTCCCGAAATACATTTTTTACCGGAAATACATGCGACATCGGCTCTACTCCGGCAGTGTCAAGCTCGTTTAATTTATCAATATAATCAAGCATGCTGCCCATGTCTTTTTTTGCCTTTTCTTTTTCTTCCCCGCTTAACTCAAGTTTTGCAAGGATGCCTACATATTCGATGGTTTCGTCTGATATTATATTCGCCATTTTTTACCTCCATAGCGTTTTGTTACTGATAATTCTAATTTATTTTGTTTTTGGCCTGTCGCCTAATATACCATGTCTATGATAATGAAAGAATGAGGGAAAGTCAAGGATTTCAAAGAAAAAAATCAGAAAGAGGAATTTAAATAATTGTATCTGAGTGACACAAATGGAAGGAGAAGGCTTGCTGCAGCGCCTTATTCTGCAGTTTAGAATCTCTAATTGCCTGAAATTCTGCTAAAAGCATCTGCGTCAAAAGTATAACTCGCCTTGAAGTTTTTTGAAATTTGCCGCTTTTGTGTGGCTCAAACAATACTCCTGACACAGATAACACAGAATCCCAGACAATAAGAGATTCTAAAAACTGCGTCATATGGCCCCGCAGCAAGCCTTCTCCTTCCATCTGCTGTATTTCAATTTTGAATGTAAATTTTATTTGTATAACTAAAGTGAACTACCCATTGTCTAAAGCCAATGGGCTTCCTGCTTCATCGACCTCGTAACCTACTATCTAATGGCAGCTCCTTTGGAGCTGTGCCGCTTTGCGGCATAGCAGCGAAGCTGCTACCCTATTCGACAGGCGTAAATTCGGGCCGCACCAGCCCTATAACGGTTTATACCATACATCGTGTCATACATTGAAAATGTATAACCTAAAGTACCTTGTATATTTTACGTGCTGGAGGAAAGCCTGGTTTTCGCATAATATTTCCCAGCACAACCATATATATACAGTTATCAATGTTCGTGTATGAATAAATCATAGCATAAAGTGAAAATTATGGCAAGAGTTAATAATGTGGTCTTAACCCACCGTCTAAAGCCAGTGGGTTAAGACCACATTATTTCAAAAGTAAATATTTATTATAGGCAAATACATTTCAAATAAACGTATGTAAATTCTGCCAATATACAGCAGCCGGAGAGAGTGAGAGGTTCTCTGGTTCCCTGCGGAACAGTTTTAGAAACTCTTATTGCCGAAAATTCTGTGTTATTTGTGGCAGAGATATTGTCTGAGCCACACAAACACAGCAAACCTTAAAAATCTTCAAGGCGAGTTATATCTCTGACACAAATGTTTTTAGCAGAATTTTCGACGATTAGAGCTTCTTAAACTGTGCAACGGGAATCAGAGAACCTCTCACTCTCTCCGGCTGTGTCATTTTCCCATATCACCCCTCGTAAACATAATATCTCCCACTCTTTTCTCAAATATTTTTTCTTATTTACCTATCCTTCAAAAACTTCCAAATCAGCTTAAACAGCCTTGGCGTATCCAGTGGCTTCGCCAAATGTGCATTCATTCCACTCTCCATTGCTATCTTTTTATCTTCCTCCGACGTATTCGCCGACACCGCAATAATCGGAATTCCCGCCAGTGCCGGATTCTCAATTCTCCGTATCGCCCGTGTCGCACGATACCCATTCATAATCGGCATCTGAATATCCATCAAAATCAAGTCATAATCCCCCGGCTGAGACTTCTTCACCTTTTCAACCGCAACACTTCCATCCGTTGCAATATCCACCTGAAATCCCGCATCCTTTAACACTTCATTTTCAAGCATCAAGTTAATCTCGTTATCATCCACAATCAAAATCTTCTTTGCTTCTGAAAACTGCATAAATACATTCTCTGTTTCACCAAAACTTTCCTTTTTGCGTTCCTGTATCCGCAGTGGAAGCGTAATTGTAAACCTGCTGCCTTTCCCAACAACACTGTACACATTAATTGTTCCCCCTATCATCTCCACAAGATTTTTTGTAATCGTAAGGCTCAGCCCCAATCCATGTATTCCTGACAGTGTGGTATTTCTCTCCCTTTCAAACGGCTCAAAAATATGATTGATAAACTTCTGACTAATACCGATTCCCGAATCCTGTATCTCAAACTGATAAACAGTAAAATCTCTGTGTTGTTTTTCTTTTTCCGCAATCATAATAGAAATCTGCCCATTCCGCAAAGTGTATTTTACAGCATTATCCACCAGATAAAAAAGAATCTGCGCAATTTTCTGCCTGTCAATATAAACCATATCGTGCTTCAGATTAGAAATATCTAAAGACAAAGAGATATTTTTTTCCGCCGCCCGTGGAAGCATATCCATCTGTATTTGATGTGCTATCTCCATCAGGCTGCATTCACTTTCCTCCACATGAACGTCACCGGATTCCAACATTGATAATTCCAAAATAGCATTAAGAAGCTGTAAAAGCTGCTCACTGGAGGAAGATATCAAATCCAGATAACCGGCAATTTTCTCTTTCTCATGAATATGCTTCTGCGCAAGTTCTGTAAAACCAACTATCGCATTCATAGGTGTCCGTATATCATGAGACATATTTGAGAGAAACAGATTCTTTGCCTTATTTGCAAGATTTGCTTTATCCAACGCATCCGCCAAAAGCTGCTTCTGTTTCACTTCCTGTATAATCTCTTCATCAATATTTCTATATCCCAAAACCACCTGCGAAATACGTCTGCCACTGCCTACATTTACCGCCCGAAGCTGTATGTATGCAGGCTTTCCATCTCTTAAAATCCGATAATTTATATGAAAAGACTGATTTTCTGACAGTTTTCTGCGAATATATTCCGGAGTGGTAACTCCTAAAAGCATTGCGCGGTCGTCAGGATGTACCCAGGTTTTGATATACTCATAATCAAAACCTGTAAACTGACAAAGCTGATTCACTTTCGGAAACTTTTTCTCAAATCTTTCGCTTACACGATATGCTTTAATCCGATTTGCATCCAGATTTACATAAAAAATCGATTCATAATCAATACTAAGCCCCTCTATCATTTCCAGACGTCTCAAATGCTCCTGCTGTATAATCTCCAGCTTTTGATGAAAATTCTCTCTTTCTTTCAGATGAAGTTGTTTTTTCTCTGTTGCATCCCCTGCAAATACATAAAAAACATTTCCCGCCGCTTCTGTATGGATAAAGTGTCCATAATCCTCAATCCAGCGCACTTCTCCACCCTTTTGTATAATACGGTATTCTACATAATCCAAGTCATAGCGGCTCTGTGCAATCTGCTCTCTGATGCTCTGTTCTACCGCTTCCAAATCCTCCGGATGCACAATTCCCCGAAAAGAATTGCCCGTTAAAGCCCGAAATTCCTCTATGGAATTGCATTGAAACATTCTTACCATTGCCTGATTTGCATAAATAATTTCTTCTGTTTCATCTGCGCGATAAATAAAGAAGCCTCCCGGCATTCCGTCTGCAAAGGCCTTCAGATAAACAGCAGCTTGCGCTTTGTCCGTGTTCTGGTTTTCCTTTTTTAAATCATTCACTAGAAATAACAAAGATTCAATGATATTATGGTTTATTTTTGTCTGATTATTCAAAGACCTGTCCCTCCAGTATATTTTTATTTTTATAGGAAATTTGTTCTCTGCTCTGCCAATGCAGAAAAGAAAGCCCTGAAAAACAGTTTCCTTTATGCCTGCCATACAGCATAAAGGAATTGTGGAGCTTATAGATATGTTTTAATATACCATGATGTACGTCATCAAACTACGCTTTGCTTCGCTTGGTGACATTATAACCATATGCAGGTCATCAAACTACACCTTGCTTCGTCTGATGATATTATATCATAATAATTAGAAAATTTCTACAAAAATTTCCTCTAAATTGTAATAAATTTTATACGAATCTGCTGTTTGTTTAATAAAATTCATTATTTATATATCAGGTGAATTTTCGGAAATATTTTTTATAAGTAAAGAAAAATAATGCCGTCGCAAGTATTACAGATAAATAATCTGTCACAGGCTGCGCACCTGCAAGCATTTTTGCCGAATCAAAAATTCTGCTGAAAGCAAAAAGAATCGGCAGATATAAAAGTCCCTGCCTGCTGACAGATAAAATAAGTGCCGGCAAAGCTGCACCTGTGGACTGAATGGCATTCATCAATACAAATAAAATCCCCATAATCGGTCCAGAATAAATATAAATTCTGGCAAAAGACATTCCATATTCAAATGCACTGGAATCTTCTAAAAACGCTTTGACTAAAGGTCCCGCACCGCAATAGCAGACTACTGTCATAATAAGACTCAGCCCAAAAGCAAGACAGAGCGAAAATTTCAGCACATCCATATAGCGCTTTTTATTTCCCGCGCCATAGCAATAGCCAAGTAACGGCTGAATACCGCTCCCAAGGCCGATTAACAGCATAACTACTATCATATTTACCTTCATGGCAACGCCAAGACCCGCTACTGCCATATCCCCATAGTTTCTCATTAAATTGTTTACCACAATATTAGAAGTACTCATAAGAATGCTGTTTAGAGATGCCGGAATTCCTATGGCAAACACTCCCATGGCGATACCCCGCCCTGCTCGATAATCTCGAAGATGAATGGAAAGCATAGTGTTTTTGGAAAGCAGATGATAACCATAAAAAAGAGCCGCTCCGATATTTCCGATTACAGTAGCAACAGCCGCTCCTGCCACATTCCAGCCAAAGCCAAGAATCATTACGGGGTCTAAAATAATATTCATCATATTTCCGATAATCATACCCATCATGGCCGTCTTTGCGTGTCCCTCGGCGCGAATAATATTGCTGAAGCTGTTTCCGACAATAAGAAACGGAATTCCTATCGCTACAATTCGAAGATACTGTGTGGCATAATCCAGAGTGTCATCACTGGCTCCAATTACTCTGCAAATCGGAGTAACAAATATCCAGATAAGAATCATTGCAAAAATTCCAATAGAAAGACCTGTCCAAAAGCAAAAGGAAGAAGTGTTTTTTGCCTTGTCACTATTTCCCTCGCCTAACATTCTGGATATCAGCGAAGTCCCTCCGATTCCAAAAAGCATACCCACTGCCATAAAAAATAAAAATGCCGGAGTAGCAACTGAAACCGCCGCCACCATATAGGCATTTTTAGTCTGTCCGATAAAAAATGTATCTGCAAGGTTATATACCAGCACCATAATCATACTTACAATTGATGGAATAATATTACTGATAACCGCCTTTGGAACAGGGGCATTTTTAAAAATTTCTGTTGTATTATCTTTCATGATATGTCTCCTTTGTATAGATTTTTGTGTAAAAACTGGTAAAAACAGGTTTTGACTTTTGATATTATACTAAAAAGTAATTTATTTTTCAATATTGATAATGGCAGAAAACCGGATAAATATTAAGAAATAAGAAAATACCAAGAATACGCTGAAATCTGTCAGACGATTTAAGCCTAATAATTACCCCCCCCCTATGAAGCTGATAAACAGCTGCTGTCCATAAAGTGACTGCCACTTGGCAAAGTGGTCATTTTTATATCTTTTTGACAGAAAATTCTGGTTGCACCATAAAGATTTTTACGTTATAATTAAAATATTCTGTGTTTGAAAAGAAATCTTATTTTCTAAAATACATACAATTAATATATTAAGGAGGATTTGCCTGATTAAGGCTATAAATTTAGTTATGAAGACAAATAAGAATACATTGTTAATTGTGGATGATTCTGAAATCACACGTGAACTTCTGAAAAATATTTTATCAGATAAATTTGATATTATTGAAGAAGATAATGGCTATTCAGCAATCGATATTATTCAGTCAAAATCAGAGGAACTGGCTGCAATTCTTTTGGATGTTTCCATGCCGGGCATGAATGGATTTGGTGTACTTGAGACAATGAAAAAAAATAATATTTTCGGAATTCCTGTTTTTATGATTTCCAGTGAAGCTACATCTAATAATGTAGAGGAGGCGGCACAATATAATGTTTTTGAATTTATCAAAAAACCATTTGACCATCTGGATGTTTTGAAAAGAATTACTCATGACCTTATAACTAAAAAACAGCTTCCTGATGATAATGAGCTTTCAGATATAAATATTGTGGAAACAAGACAGTATATTGAAGATTTAGAAAAAATATATAATCTGTATCTTGATAATTTTGGAAAAGATAAGGGACATTATGAACGCATGACTCAGATAATGGAGATTCTTTTGAAAAGGTATGCTTCTGTGTCTAAAGAAGTCAAGCTGCAGCCAATTCATATAGAACTCATCAGCAAAGCCGTTTACTTCTGTAATATAGGCGATATGGGAGTTTTAAAGGTTTTTCGAGCAGATAATAAGCAGAGCAAAGATATATATATGGACCATGCTCTTTTGGGAGCTGATATTGTAAAACTGAATTATTCCGAAAACTGCAAATATTTTGTACAGATATGTTCTGATATCTGTGCGCAGCATCATGAAAAAAATAATGGTACCGGATTTCCACACAGACTTTCCGGTGATAAAATTTCCATTTATGCTCAGATGTGCCAGATAATAGAGGAATTTGACAATTTATATTATGAATATACAGAATATACACAGCTTCGCTTTGATTATACTCTGAATAAAATTATGCAGGAGACAGGAGCAATTAGGTACGAGGTTTGTAATTTGTTTAAAGGCTGTAAATATGAAATTATAGAATATTATCAGAAATTTCATTCTGTTTTGCCTGTATTATGTGAAGGCTGACACCTTCTGAATTTTTATCTTTTCAACTGTTGATTGAATATTTATTTTTTTCTTTTTGACTTTTTCAACTATCGGTTGAATACTCATTTTTTCCTGCTTCCACCAATAGTTTATTTTATTTTATTATCTGCTATGCAACTGTTGATTGAATATTTATTTTTTTCTTTTTGACTTTTTCAACTATCGGTTGAATACTCATTTTTTCCTGCTTCCACCAATAGTTTATTTTATTTTATTATCTGCTATGTTATACTTTGTTTACAGTAGCTACTTAAAATATACAAATGGAGGTTTTTATGACAGTAAATGAAGTTATATGTTGTAATATTGCAGAGTTAAGAAAAAAACGGGGACTTTCTCAGGAAGAGCTTGCATGTATGCTCGACATAACCTTTCAGGCGGTGTCGAAATGGGAAAACCAGTTGTCCTGTCCGGATATTGCGCTAATTCCCAAGATTGCGGAAATATTTCAGGTATCAATTGATTTTTTGTTTGGGCAAGAAGAAAAAAAGACAATGGAGAAACACCCAACAGAGTGGCCAAATGACAATAATTTGTATGCGGTTATTTTTCAGGGACATCGAATTTTGAAAAAAGAAGAAATAACCGATGATTTATCACAGATTGAGCTGAAATATGATGGAAATATGCAGGGAATAACTATAAAATCTTATTTCAATGTTACAGTAACCGAGAATATTACAGATTCTACTATTCAATCTGGAACACACATTACCTGCGCTGATATCACAGATTCCAAGATTGAATCCGGAACACATATTACCTGCGCTGATATTTATGATTGTGATAGCATTTGCTCAGGAGCTCATATTACCTGCGCTGATATTTATGATTGTGATAGCATTTGCTCAGGAGCTCATATTAATGCTGCTGATATCACCTGTAATAGTATAAATGCAAAAACATGTATTAATGCCAGTAATATCTCTCAAAATAAAGAATAACTCAGCGGAAGAAAACAGTATATAAAATATTACAAAATATAGAAAGGGGCTGTCACACTAAGAAGACAGTACAGGATATAGTGACTTATTTATAGATACTATATTTTGTATGTGTTCTGCTTAATGTGACAGCTTTTTCTTCTCCTTTTAAAAATTAAACTGCCGCTCATTGTTTTCTTTGCTGACTGACTATTTGCAGATATAATAGAAAACCACTTCTGCTCACATAATAAAGATACAGCATTTTAAACCTTTAAATAATTTCCATAAAAAGATTTTAAATTTATTAGCACTCACCTATTGACATTGCTAACAATTTAGAGTATGATACGAATCGAAGAACAAAAACTTTGGTTCATATATCTTTTTAAATCAACTATTCTCTAGTTGTGTTATCAGGTAATTAATTTTTGGCAAATTACATGGCGCACTATTAATATGAACCATTACAAGAAAGTGTGCAGAAATGAGGTGTATATTATGAATATCAGTAAATTTACACAAAAATCTATTGAAGCAGTTCAGGCCTGTGAAAAACTGGCTTATGAATATGGAAATCAGGAAATTGACCAGGAACATTTGATGGAAGCTCTGATTACACAGGAAGATGGTCTGATTCCCAAACTGATTGAGAAAATGGAACTTCACAATGAATCTTTCAGCAAAGAACATTTTTCCAATAAAGTGCGAGAATACCTGAACAAAAAAGTAAAGGTTCAGGGCGGAGAGTTGCGAATCAGCAATGATTTAAACAAGGTTTTAATTTCCGCTGAGGATGAATCGAAAGCAATGGGAGACGAGTATGTTTCCGTAGAGCATCTCTTCCTCTCTCTTTTAAAAAATCCAAATCGGGCGATGTCAGCCTTGTTTAAAGAATATGGCATTACCAAAGAGCGCTTTTTAACAGCACTTTCTACTGTCCGCGGCAATCAGAGAGTAACCAGTGACAATCCGGAAGCTACCTATGATACCCTTCAAAAATATGGCACAGATTTGGTTGAAAAAGCAAGAAATCAGAAGCTTGACCCTGTGATTGGAAGAGATGCGGAAATACGCAATGTCATTCGTATTTTATCCCGTAAGACCAAAAATAATCCTGTCTTGATTGGCGAACCGGGCGTCGGAAAAACCGCCGCCGTAGAAGGACTTGCACAGAGAATTGTTCAGGAAGATGTTCCGGAAGGTTTAAAGGACAAAAAAATATTTGCGCTGGATATGGGTGCATTAGTGGCAGGTGCAAAATACAGAGGAGAATTTGAAGAACGTCTGAAGGCTGTTTTGGAAGAAGTGAAAAAAAGCGATGGACAGATTATTCTGTTTATTGATGAGCTTCATACAATTGTCGGCGCTGGTAAGACAGAGGGCTCCATGGATGCAGGCAATCTCTTAAAGCCCATGCTGGCCAGGGGAGAGCTGCACTGTATCGGCGCCACCACCCTGGACGAATACCGGAAGTATGTGGAGAAGGACGCAGCCCTGGAGCGGCGGTTCCAGCCGGTCCATGTGGACCAGCCCACAGTGGAGGATACCATTTCCATCCTGCGGGGTATCAAGGAGCGGTATGAGGTGTTCCATGGGGTGAAGATCACGGACTCGGCCCTGGTGGCGGCGGCAGTGCTTTCGGATCGGTATATTACCGACCGCTTCCTG
>ERZ778516.2401-NODE-2401-length-12611-cov-4.873766_pt1 | contig 12611 bp, 13 predicted proteins | sample MGYA00510342_ERZ778516 | MGnify/ENA primary metagenome ERZ778516 (study PRJEB29527, sample SAMN07138961) | mouse gut metagenome | material: feces | host: mouse | place: China:Nanjing | collected 2016-01-25 ...
TTGATGGTTTGGGCGATAGTTGGAAAGACCGTATAGATGAAATTATTGCAGATGCAAAAAATATTGCCAAGAATTTAAAAGAAATCTTTACAGATCCTGCTGTTGTTGCAGCGGCGAAAAACATGATTGAAAATATTGCCTATGCGCTGGGGCAAATTGTTGGTTCAATTGTTTCTATAGGAATTACGATTGCACAAAATTTAATTGGTGGATTTGACATCTATCTGGAAGAAAATAAGGATTTAATCAAACAAAAGCTGATATCCATATTTGATATAACAGGCGAAATTGCCTTATTAATTGGAGAAGCCTGCGAAACGATAGCATATATATTTGAAGCGTTTGGCAGTGAAAACGGTCAACGGCTTACTGCAAATATTATTGGGATATTTAACAATACGCTTCTATATTTGTTGGAACTTGCGCTAAAGTTTGGAGAGGATATTTTAGGTTGTATTATAACTCCAATCAGCGAGAACAAGGAAGAATTAAGGACGGCATTAGAAGGATTGCTTGGCACATTTGCAGATATTGCAGGAACAATTCTAAAGGCAGTAAATGATACATTTGCAAAAATGAATGAGGTATATGACAAATATTTTAAACCATTTTTTGACAGTTTTATTCAGGGACTATCTGATTTGGTGCACACAATTCTGGACGTTTGGAATACATATGCACAACCATTTCTTGATAGAATTGCTGAAAGTATAAGTGCATTATGGGAAGAACATTTAAAGCCGCTTGTGGATAATGTCCTTGAAGTAATAGGGCTTATAGTAGAGGCAATTACTATGATATGGGAAAATATACTACAACCTGTATTAAATTGGATAATTCAAGTGCTTGGACCTACATTAATTGATTTTTTTGAGTATTTATATAATAAATTTTATACCAAAATTGTAAAGATAATAGACGTAATTAATGGAATAGTAGAGATAGTCAAAGGTGTAATCAACATATTGCTTGGAATAGCAAAAGGTGACTGGCAGAGAGTATGGGACGGATTTGCAGACGTTGTACAGGGTGTTGCAGATGTAATTAAAGGTATTATTAATGCAATTATAGGAACCGTTGAAGGTGTGGCAAATGCTGTTGTTGCTGCAGTGAATACTATGATTAGGGCAATTAACACGGTTAATTTTACGGTTCCCGATTGGGTTCCGGGTGTTGGTGGGAAATCGGTTGGATTTGATATTCCTGAAATTGACAAAATTTCAATTCCGCGCCTTGCCGACGGCGCAGTAATCCGTGGCGGTAATCCGTTTATGGCGGTTCTGGGTGATCAACCGCATGGACAGACAAATATAGAAGCTCCACTTGATACCATAGTACAGGGAGTTAAACAAGCTATGCGGGAAAGTGGGGGTATGGGCGGAGATGTAAATGTAAAGGTATACCTTGGAGAAAAAGATATTACAAAAGCGGTCAAGACAGAAGCGAAGAGATACTTTGACAGAACAGGCAAAAGCTTATTTGCATACTAGGAGGGGAGGAAAATGTTTAGTGGCTGGCTGATAAAATTTGGTGATGTTATACTCCCCAACAACTTTATTTTGGCAGACGGCTGGGAATCTACTCCAAATCAGCGTGTAGATATTAATGCGTACAGGGATGCAAATGTCCTGCTGCATAGAGAAACGAGCGAGAATTTTAAAACATCACTAACACTAAATATCCGCAATATGAATTTGGCAGAAATGACAGCGTTTAAAGCAGTGATTGGACTGGCAACGCTTGATGTAAATAGTAAAAAACAACGCAGGCTAATGGTTACGTACTGGAATGATGAGGAACTGGATTATAAAACGACAATAATGTATATGACCGACACGACATATTCTATTCATACCGTTAACGAAACAACATATGACATAGAATACAACGAATTTACTATAGAACTGATTGAGTATTAAGGTGATGGCATGATTGATTATAAATACAACAATTTGTTTATGGATGACAGTACCAGCAAACAATTAATAATTGAATATGATACAACGGTAATCACCAATGAAGATTTATTTAATCAAATATTTACGTTAGAAGAAAGCCTGTGCTCCGAGGAGGAACTGCGCTTTGGAAGTTGTGAGGCAGGCGTTCTGAAATTTAAAGTTGCGAATATTGTAGCCCCCATGATGAATAAATGGCTGGCTGTCAAAATGGTATTAAATAACCATTCGGAAGAACCATTTATAATAGGCAGATATAAAGTTGCAGAGGACAAACTGACTGCGGATAAACAATGGCGTGAGATAACTGCTTATGACGCAATGTACGATATTATCAATACTGATATGGCGGCATGGTATAATTCTGTCTTTCCAGATTCTAAACAATCAATTACATTAGAGCAGTTTAGAAATAGTTTTATGTTTTTCTTTAACTTAGAGCAGGTTCTTCCACAAGAGGGTCTGGTCAACGACAATATGTTCATAGAGAAAACCATACAACCGGAACAAATAAGCGGAAAAGATATTATTACATCAATCTGCGAGATAAACGGCTGCTTCGGGCATATCGGACGTGACGGAAAATTCCATTACATTTATTTGCCGCAGGCGATACAAGGATTATACCCAGCAAATGACCTGTATCCCGACCATGCGCCAGATTATCTGCCGTGGCAGCAGCGGACAGGGCATTTATATCCACAAACACCTAAATCTGCTAAAACAGGAGCAGACGGTACATATATAAGCTGCCAGTATGAGGATTATACTGTTAAAACCATAGATAAATTACAGATTCGACAGGAAGAAAACGACATTGGCGCAATCGTTGGAAGAACAGGAGATAACTGCTATATTATTGAAGATAATTTTTTGGTATATGGTAAAAGCAGCAATGAATTGATGCAGATGGCAAATAAAATATTTGATAAGATAACAGATATTGTTTATCGCCCCATTGTCAACGCAGAAGTCAAGGGAAATCCATGTTTTGAAGTTGGTGATCCGATAAGAATAACCACGAAATATGAATTAGTGGAAACCTACATATTGGAACGTACACTGGAAGGTATACAGGGATTAACGGATACCTATGTGTCAAATGGGGTTGAAAATTATACTGAACAGGTCAACGGCATACACAAGTCAATCATACAGCTTAAAGGTAAGACAAATACGCTAACACGGACGGTTGAAGAAAACCGACAAGAGATGCTGGACATTGAAGCCGGACTATCATTTACAATTGTTGAAACTGCTAAAGGGCTACAAGCCGATATCGAAGCTGAACAGCAGCGAGCTGAGGGGGAAGAATCCAAGCTGTCTACAAAAATTGAATTAACCGCAGAAGGGCTGCAAGCGAATATTGACAAGGAAGTAAAGCGAGCCGGAGAAGCGGAGGAAAAACTAAGTACAGACTTAGAGGTCACGGCAGAAGGGCTGCAAGCGAATATTGACAAGGAAGTAAAGCGAGCCGGGAAAGCGGAGGAAAAATTAAGAACAGACCTAGAGGTCACGGCGGAAGGGCTGCAGATAGATATTGATGCGGAGATAAAACGAGCTGGAGAAGCGGAGGAAAAGCTGTCGACCGATATTGAAGCATTGGCAGGGGAAATAGTCTTAAAAGTAAAAGCTAATGGCAAAATGGCGCTGGTTAAATTAAGTGCAGACCCGGAAGAAGGAACAGAATTTCAGGTTAAGGCTGATAATATATATCTGACGGCAGCGCAGGCAATGAAATTATTGTCGGGTGGAACGTTGGATATAACTGCATTAGATATTAATATTAAATCGACAAATTGGAGTGCAGACAAGAATGGAAATGCAAAATTTAATAACATTGAATGTAATAATATCAAGGCATTTTCAATATCTACTGAGGCGAAAAACGATTTTAACAGCGAGGTAAACGATTCTGAAGCGATGAAACTGGCACAGCAGGCGATAACAAACGCAGCAAATGCAGCAGCGGATGCAGCAGAAGCAGCAAAAACCGCGAATCAGGCGATAGGCGATATAAATGTACACATCAAAAATATAAATGATTCGATAGATAAAATAAATGCTTGGATTTTGCAGCTTAGTAATCAAATTAAGGAATTAGGTAAACCGGGAATATCGTAGGGGGTGGTGCAAAATGGGAATGCAGAAAGCATTTAATTATTTTGTTTGGAAAAATTATCCTAGTACGGACAGTTCGATTGACGAAGCGAATTTGATGAAAATAAATAATGGGCTGAATGTCATAGATGACAGGGTAATTATGCATGAGCAGACCAAAGCAACAAAAACAGAAGTAGCCACATTATTTAAGGAAATAGCATACGATGAACAGACGGGAATTTTAACATTTACTCGAAAAAATGGTGCGACAGTAACGATCGACACGCCAATGGAAAAAATCGCACTGAACATCTACTATGACCCTGTTACGGAGATGCTGACCCTTCCATTAATAGACGGTACACAGATGCAGGTAGATTTATCTAGGCTAATTACAGAATTTGAGTTTTTGGACAGTGATACGATAGCGTTTACTATTAAGCCGGATGGACAGGTTATTGCAATCGTCAAAGAGGGCAGCATTGAGGAAAAGCACCTAAGACCAGACTATTTGGCAGATATCCGCATAGAGTCTGCTAAGGCAGAAGCAAGCAAACAGGCAGCAGAGATAAGTGCTGCAACAGCATCTAAATCTGCATACAATGCCAAGAATAGTGAAACAGAAGCAAAAAAAAGTGAAAATGCAGCGAAAACAAGTGAAACAGAAGCCAAGAAAAGTGAAACAGCGGCAAAGGCTAGTGAAGTTGCTGCAAGAGCTAGTGAAACAGAAGCAGGAAAAAGTGAAGCAGCGGCAAAGGCTAGTGAAAACGCAGCGAAGAATAGTGAGGATAAAGCAAAAGAAAGTGAAGGAAAAGCGAAGGGCAGCGAGATATCTGCTGCATCAAGCGCATCCATATCTGCATATAACATGAAAATGTCAGAATCATGGGCAAGAGGCGGAACAGGTTTGCGGGAAGGCGAGGATACAGACTGCGGAATGTTTTATGCAAAGATGGCAGAGCAGGCAGCAGCAAGAGGTGGCTGGATATCATTTGAAATAAATGATAAAGGTTTGCTGGTAATGCGTAAAAGAAGCATTAGTGATGTAAAGTTTGTAATGAAGAATGGCGTTTTGGGGGTGATTTTAGGATGACAATGGCAAAAGAAACCAGAATAACAGAAGAAATTATTTTAGGGGAAGTAAGCGCATATGCACTGGCAGTGAAATACGGATACCAAGGAACAGAAGAAGATTGGGTTAAGGCACAGCAGAAATTTCACGACGAATCGCAGGAAGCAGCAGGCATAGCGGGAAAGTTTGCGTCAACTGCATCAATAGCAGCATACCAATCAACAAGTATGGCAAATGCAGCACGATCATGGGCAGTAGGAAGCGGAGGAACGGTCAGAGAGGGGGACGAAACTGACAACAGTGAATTTTACAGCCGACAGTCACATGACAGCGCAGAACTGTCCAAGGATTATTACCAAAAGACGAAACAAGCAGGGGACAATGCAATAAATGCGATAAATAATGCAATGAACAACATAAATCAAGGCGTACCCAAATTTTGGATTAATCCAAACGATGGTATTCTATATCATACGCCGTCACGGTTCGCATGGAGAGTAAACCGCACAACAGGACAATTAGAATGGGGGTTAGCAGTTTAATGGAATACGAATTAACAGAAATGGAACCGTCAGGCAGGGTGCTTCCGCTTTTCCGTGGAGATTATGTAGATGATACAGTTTATGAAAATCCCGACATAGTATTATACAATAATAGTTCATACGTGGCAAAAAGAACCACAATCGGCAATCCGCCGCCAACAGATGCACTATCAGATGACAACTGGCAAATGGTAGCAAAGGGTATTATTGACGCAGATGTATCAACGTCAATTGTTCAATTTAATGAAGCCAAATCATTAGAAAACATTGAAAGCGGTGAAACGGTAGAAACTGCATTCGGTAAAATAAAAAAGGCGTTAGCTGAATTTATTGGACATTATACCCAAAAAGCCACTGCAACTATTTTAGGACACATCAAATTATCAAACAGTGCAGCAATAACAAAAGCAGGGGAATATGCGCTGGATGCGATAGAAAAAAATGCGTCGATAGAGGGAACATTGGCACATCTGATTAGTTCGCAAAATACAGTTTTTGCGAACCAGTTAAGTCAGTTAAATAGCAATATGGCAGGTTGGATTGATATTACTAATGAATGTGATTGGAAAAAAAATACCGACAATAGTAATAGTTTGTACAAAGGATTTATGAAATATAATCCGTATACAAAACAAGTAATGGGAAGTTTTTATATAACAGAAGAAATAGAAAATCAATCCATACTTGTTATATTGCCAAACCTGGGTAGTATTGGCGTAAATCCATACATTGGATTATGCGGATTATGTGTACATAAAGATACTGCAAATGTATTAGCTATTCCAAGAGTAAAGAATAATACAATTTATTCTTCACATTCGGCTCGTGCATCATTACAGGAGGCAATGTATATAATAAACTTTATAGCTGCTTAATGTATCCTAACGTTTAATGTATACAAACTAACATTTAGCTGATAGTAACTGTAAATTTTATTGCTACGCTTAGGATATCATTATTCATTGCAGCATACCAATTAACACCGCCATCTTTGTATAGTTTTATATACAAACCGCTATTTGCAAAATTTAGCACATCAATTTTTACAACTGCAATATCATCTGTGCTAAATGATTCAAATACATAACTATCGTTATGTCTTATAACGAGGTCGATCAGATTAAAATTACAAGTGCCGACTATGGGTTTATTAAAGGGTATAAATGTGTATATTTCCCGTCCGCCAGTAGTTATAGTGCCAAATAGCCACATTAATGTATTGCGATTTCCAATTGTATCACCTGATTTGTAGACCATATTGCTATTTATCTGATTAATACTATTCGTCAAAACTGTATTTTGCGAAGTATATAATTAACAACAAAACAAATGTTTTAAAGAAAGGAGAATAAAACACAAAATGAATGAGATTATTACAGCTAATGGTGTAAACTACACCGTACAAAACCTTACTACGACACAAAACACAATATCATTTACAGTGCAGGGATTAACAACGGATGAGGCAGAAAATGTATTTCGTGGTGTAAAACTCCTAACAGTAGGTGCAGACGAAAATACAATATATGGAGAATATCCCAATATTGTATATGAATCAATGACAAAAGATGCGGATAACAATATTACAATCACAATGCACATACCATCAAAATTGGAACTACAAATCGCAGAGCTAAAGGAGTCACAAGCAGAAATACAAATATCGCAAGCAGAGCAGGACGAAGCAATCGCAACAATCATATTTGGAGGTGAATTACAATAATGAGTAATGCAATTAAAAATATCATCGTTAGAGTAATAAAAAATCGAATGGCAGCAGGTGAAAAAATGGAGGATATTATAAATTCCTATTCCAAACTTACACCAAAGGAAATACAAGAAATAAAAGCAGAAATTGAGGAGGAATAACATGAACGAGTTCACAAAAGTTTTGATTGACAGATATAATTCTGTCGCAGGTGCAGTAGTTGCAATATTAACAGCAGTGTTTGGAGTTTATTGGTACATATTTGTTGCATATATGGCATTGAATATAATCGATTGGCTTACAGGATGGGCGAATGCCCACAGGCAGAAAAAAGAATCGAGCAGAATAGGGCTGAGAGGAATCTTCAAAAAGCTGGGATATTGGGCTTTGATTTTGGTTGCATTCATTGTAGGATATGTATTTGTCCACCTTGGGAATGACATTTTGCATATCAATTTGTCATTTCTAATGATGATAGGGTGGTACACGTTGACACTACTTATGATAAACGAGGCAAGAAGCATTATTGAAAATCTTGTAGAATTGGGATATCACGTGCCAGAACTGCTAGTCAAGGGGCTTGCAGTGACTCAAGAAATTGTAGAAGCGAAAGGGGAAAAAGAAGATGGAACAAAATGAAACAATTTTAAATGGAATAGATGTATCAGACTGTCAAGGTAAAATAGAATGGAACAAAACAAAAAAAGCGGGTGTACAGTTCGCTGTTATTCGCAGTACACGGGGAAGTGGGAAACCGGATAACTACTTTCAACGCAACGTTGAAGGCGTGAGAGAACAGGATATTCCATTCGATATATACAAATACACTTATGCAAAAAATAAAGAAGAAACAGTTGACGAGGCAAACCGTGTTGTAGATCTATTGAAAAAGCATGATATTGATAATATAACTGCATGGTGGGATATTGAATGGAAGGAATTACGAAATATAGGAAAGGACAAGCTCACAGCAAATATCATTGCAGCACGTCAAGTTATAGAAAACGCAGGAATAGGATTTGGAGTATATTGCAACAAAGACTGGTATGAAAATGTGTTAGATATTGATGGATTTGACTGCCCTGTCTGGGTAGCACGCTATCCATCAAAAAATCCGCAGACATTTCAAACATTTCCCGGACACAAAAAGAAACCGCAGACAAAACAAACTTTATTTGGCTGGCAATGGGCAAGTACAGGGCAGGTATCAGGAATAAAAGGGAATGTTGACTTAGATGTTATTTATCTCAACAACAGCGAATATACCCATGTGGTATGTCCATATGTAGAACCTGTGTATACATTATATAAAGGTAAACTTGCCCAAAACAGGGAGTATGTGAAATGGCTTCAATGGCATTTAATTCAGGCAGGTACTTTAGATGCTGCTACACCAGAGGGTAAGAGTAATATTGATGGTATATTTGGAAATAGAACAGATTTGGCATTGTACCAATTTCAACTTCAATATCCTAATACATATACGACAAAATTACCTGATAGAAAAGCAGGTTATAATACTAGAAAAACACTAAAGAGTATATTGATTTAATCTGTTATGGGGTTGAATTTCTGCAATATTGCAAATGGGAGTAATTAATATAAATATATAAAGACCTTAATGCGCAAGATATAAAAAGCGGGTTAGGGTCTTTTATTTGATATTTTGATTAGAAAATTCTTATGTAGATATTGAATGATAGCATTAGATGTGATAGAATCAAACTATGATTTAACAACAGGATTGTACAAATATAAATACAATTTTTAGAAAAACATAAAAGTGAACTGAAAAGAGAAATTATCAGAATATTCAGACAATTACCTGCAAAAATGAGTCTTGTAAGCCTTGATTTTAGCGATCTGTGAAAGGATACTGTAGAAATGTAAGTTACCCGATTAAGGGAATTGACACTTTTTTTCATAATTGCCATTCCTTTCTTTTTTGTCAAGTAGAAATGTAAGTTACCCGATTAAGGGAATTGACACGATTTCTAAAATCTTCATAATTTTTCTCTCCTTTTATAGTAGAAATGTAAGTTACCCGATTAAGGGAATTGACACACTTAGCCATAAGACTTTCAAAGCCCGCATGAATCTGTAGAAATGTAAGTTACCCGATTAAGGGAATTGACACATAATAATATGACTTGAAGTTATTCTTATCGCATCTACGGTAGAAATGTAAGTTACCCGATTAAGGGAATTGACACAGATTTAAAAAGCTGTATTGGTTGTCCATCATGTGAGTGTTACATCATAATATAAAAAGGGCTTCAAAACCGATCTGTTTATTTGATGGGTTTTAAGTCCTTTTATATTTACACTCTTTTTGGTATGTAGTGAAAATCACAATAAATTCAGAAATATATTCTATTTAATATTCTGATTGCTACACCAATTATAGCAGTCGAATCTGGCTATGTAGAAGCACTTGGCTGGAATCGTTACGGCGGCTGGCGCATCGGTATCCGCAGCTTTGATAAAAAACGATATTACTACTATGCGCATCTGCGGCAGAACAGACCTTACGCAGATGGGCTTAAAGAGGGAGATTATGTCACTGCAGGCGATGTGATCGGCTACATGGGACATACTGGCTATAGTGATAAGGAGAATGTGAACAACATCAAGACGGTGCATCTGCATATGGGGATGCAACTAATATTTGATGAATCACAGAAGGATGGAAACAATGAGATTTGGATAGATTTTTACCAGTTGGCGGGATTTCTAAGTGGTCATAGATGCGAGGTTGAGCGTGATGATTCTACGAAAGAGTGGGATCGAAAATATAATATGAAAGATCCTGTCGTGTTAGATGCTGTAGAGCAGAACAGAGAATCCTAAATAGTTAAGGATTTAAAGAAATTGTTAATAAAAAATTTAACATCATTGTATAGTCAGTACTTGAAAAGTATGATAAACTCAAATATGAAACAGTATTTTTTACAGATAGACAGAAACTGTAAAAATCGTTTTTTAGTGAAATGTAATAATAACTGGATGACGTACGAAAGGAAATGGACGGGAATAAAGATGAAAAGTAAGGTGTATTATGTACTATTTTTGTTGTATGTTATTGTTGTGACTTTTGTCTTATATCTGAATGGAGTATTTACCGGAGAATGGAATTCTTCTGTAAATCTAATAATCAATATAGGATTTCTAATGATTATTGGGATTCTTTTTGTGATATCTTCCATTAGTTTTGGCAGATTGGGCAAAGTTACTTATGAACTGGAAGATGTTGGGCTGCGTTTGCAAGAGGAATACGAAGAATCAGATGAAAGGAATCTTTGGGCGTATTATAAAGATGATGCGGAGTTTTTTGAGGAAAAAAACTTGCAGGAGGCGTTTAATAAGTACCGTCTGCGTATTAAAGGTTCGAAGACAAGGCGGGGGGCAGGTTCCTCCTGTGATCTGGAAGAATATATCAATGAGGATTTTTTGGATCGGATTGGTATGAATTCCTTTAATTCTGGAGTTCCAGGGACACTTACAGGTATGGGGATTTTAGGAACGTTTCTGGGTCTGTCTATGGGGCTTGGCGCATTTAGTGGTGATGATATTTTTACGATTTCTGATAATGTAGGTTCTCTGCTTTCTGGTATGAAAGTGGCTTTTCATACTTCGGTATATGGTATTTTTTTCTCATTGGTGTTTAATATTATTTATCGAGGTCTTATGGCGGATGCGTATAGGACATTGGATGAATTTTTAAATGTGTTTCGCCAAACCATGCAGCCGTCTGCTGCTAAGGAAGATGAAAATTCTGCGACAATGCTTGTTTATCAGGCGGGAATGGCAAGCTCCTTAAGGCAGATGCTTGAATTAATGAAAGGTAGCGCAGCGGAGCAGACGGCAGGTGTAGGGCGTATTGTGGATAAATTTACAGAGCAGATGCAGTCTGCTTTAGATACGGATTTTAAGAAGCTTGGGAATGTTTTGAAAAGTGCAGGAGAATCACAGGCTGCCAGTGCGGCAAACGTTAGCGAGATGGTGGAAGCAGTCACCACCTTAGTGGAAGTAAACCGCAATGTACAGGAGGCGCTTTCGAGTATTATGGAAAGGCAGGAGGTGTTTGAAAAGCAGCTTGAAGATCAAAAGGAAATGCTGGCAGATATGTGTAATGATATCAGTGATGAGATTAGTAGTCAGTTATACACTTTTGAGCAGATGAGGAATTTATATGAAGAATAGGCGAAGAAACAGAAAAGTTTTTGCAGAGCACAGCTATTGGCAGTCTTATTCGGATATGATGGCGGCGCTTTTGCTGATATTTATTTTGTTAATAGCGATTACTCTTGCTATATACAGACAGAAAACGAATGATCTTGATCGGACAAGGCTTGATCTTAGCACAGCACAGAGCAAGTTAGATGCGACGATAGCGGATTTGGAATTTTCCAAGGCAGAGCTGGAAAAGTCAAATGAGGAGCTTGCGTCCTCGTTGGCAGAATTACAACAGGCTTATGCACAGGCGGCTCTGACACAGGAAGAGTTGAACAATGCCTATTTGGAGATAGAAAATGCCAAACAGGAGTTGACGACGACAAAGCAGGAATTACAGGATATTGTTGGTATTCGCACAGACATTATTGGAGCATTGCAATCAGCTTTTAGTAATTCTACAATGAAAGTGGATGCGCAGACAGGCTCGATTACATTTTCTTCGGATGTGCTGTTCCGGTATAACAGTGCTTCACTGACAGCAGAAAGTAAGGAAACTTTACAAAAAATTATTCCAATGTATCTGGATGTGCTGCTACAGGATCAGTTTCGTGATTATATTGCCGAAATTATTATTGAGGGGCATACAGACACAGACGGAGGCTATCAGAGCAATATGGAGCTGTCCTATGAGCGTGCAAATGCAGTAGCAGATTTCTGCCTAAATAAAAGCAACGGACTTAGCGAAAAAGAGATTGAGCAGTTGCAAAAGCTTCTGACTGTCAATGGAAAATCATGGAGTAATCCGGTATATCAAAAGGATAATGCAGGAAATGCCACTGGGGAGGTAGATATGTCGGCTTCCAGAAGGGTAGAGATTAAGTTTCGCCTGAAGGAAGATGAAATGATTAAGAAGATTGCAGGAATTTTAGAGCAGGAATAAAATAAAATTGACAAAGTTAAAATTTTGGTTAAGAAGATTGCAGGAATAAAATTGACAAAGTTATAGTAAACGCATTAAATAATTGCGTTATATGTAGCTAAAATTATCTAAATGT
>ERZ778516.2402-NODE-2402-length-12610-cov-5.012744_pt1 | contig 12610 bp, 11 predicted proteins | sample MGYA00510342_ERZ778516 | MGnify/ENA primary metagenome ERZ778516 (study PRJEB29527, sample SAMN07138961) | mouse gut metagenome | material: feces | host: mouse | place: China:Nanjing | collected 2016-01-25 ...
TTCTATGATATTATACATCATATTTCAAAAAATTCTTTATTTGTTTACTATTTGTTTCTTATCTGTTTATTAAATGGATAGTAAGGAACAATAAAAAAGCATTGCCATCCGTTATAGAAAACAATGCTCATATCATGTTTCTATTCCTGAACCTCTCTCATTTCCCTGTCTGATGACAAGCGCCTTTTTCTCTTCAAAACAATATTACCTCACCATTTTATCTTTCTGCCTTACCCGATGCTCCCTGCCTGTCTCTCTTTCCTTTACTCTCTGCTTTTTTTGCTTGAGCCTGTCTCTGATGCTCTTAGTATCCACCACTTTTTCTCCGTAGATTTTTTATACTCTGCGCAGGCTGCTTTATAATTATGATTCTCTTTCTTTGCTGCATTAAGTTCCTGTTTGATACATGCCAATCATATTAGGACGCTTTTTATAATCACCAATTGCATATCCATTAGCACGGTCTTCAAACACGCCCGATTTCAATTCATAATGAAACTGCTTTATCAATTTCTGTGTCAATGCTTTATCTAATGTATCCAGCATTCTGTTAAACATTAGAAAATGCCCATTCATCTCCTCTACATCTTTTGCTTTATAATAATCATCTGATTTAGGTAAAATACCATTATCAAATAATGAAGCTGTCTGTTCCTCTGTAAGTGTGCTTCCTTCAATCTTATTTGAGTTATAAGCAAGTAACCGTTGCGTATAGGCATACACCCCTGTTCTATCAAAGCGTTTCCTTTCTATTTTAAGTCTCTCTAGCAGAAAACTTAAAAAATCTTTATTAGTCACATTATTTCTCCTTTTATTCTTATTTTATTTTCAGTGTTTCAGTTTCCTCAAATGCTCCATTCAAAACATTATTATCTTCTATGGAATATTCTAAAGTTTTTTCATATTTTTAGATTTTCTTCTACTTTACATGGGCGACTCAATCTCATTATCAATCTTACTATCAAAGTTATTTTCTCGTTTGTATGCGATATTCCAGCTTAATTCATATCCATATACTATTGCAAAACTCTTTTCTGTCTTTATTTCATTTTATAGTCTTTATACCACATTCTATACAATTCTTTATCTGAATATATTCTATATCTTTTTTTAGAAAATATCTTTTTATAAGAAGCAAATGACCTTATAAACTTATAATCACATATTTCATAAGAACAAAACAATTTTTTATATGCCATTCCAGATGGTACAATCAAATAATTCCTGCGTATTTTTCTATTTGCACACTTTTTCATTCCACGATTATGGTCTTTATAACATGGAACATGCTTATAACTTCTGCTCATAGTTTTTTCCTCCGCTTAAACGCAATATTTCATATATTATCTAATTATTCAAAATCATCAAGAAAATATTTTTTCATAAACTCTTTTATTTCAGTTTCAATATCTTTATATTTATTCCCTACCTGTTCTTGTCGCATAATCTCCTCTAATAAAATCAAGTTTTCGACTCATCTTTGAATCTTTCCTTCATCTAACATTTTTGTTTAATCGAATCTCCTCCAGATACCATTTTATCATATAATTTTGCCAATTTTTAGATATGTACAAGCAATTTTTGTTGTTGCTCATATTCATCTTGTCACTTTAGTGATGAGAAGTTCAAATCATTCTATTAATAACACATTAAATTATCCTTTTTATATTATACCATGCATTATTTTGCTATGCCAATAATTTCTTACAGATTTTCCAATATAGCATAATTTGATTCCATCTTACCAGATGCATAAATTGATAAAGGCACTGTGAATGTGATGCCACGCCGTACTCTGGCAGTGTCCATACATTTCCCGATTTCCCGCTGTGTGTAATGCCCGAAAAAGTAAAGGTAGATGATTTCCCTTTTTTTCTCCGGCAATGATAACAGGGTAACGGCAAACTCCCTGTTTGCATAGATGATTCCCCCTTCTCCCACATAGGATATTGTATGGTTTACGGTTGCATTTCTATCATTAAAAGAAACTGAACGCTATTGATAACTATTCTTAATCGTTTTCATAAACAATTCTTGGTGTTTCCCCAGAATTCTTCCATCACTTTATTAAACTTTTGGGGAATATCCATATTTACACAATGCCCGGTATTTTTAAAAATCACAACTTTTAATTGGGGTTCTCTGCTTTTCCAATCTTCTACTGCTTTCAACTCCATTGGTATATCAAATTTTTTACACCCTATCAATAAAGGATACTTTCTTGATAGGGTGTGAAATACATTTACCATACTATCCAATGATGCCAAATACAAGAAAGATTTTTTTGGAAATTGAATATTCATATCATAAAAGTCATTTTGAGCCTGCGGGGAAAAGACAGATATTTTCTTATTTGCTTTTGCAAACCATTTATATAGAAACAAAAGCCTTTAACATCATTCGTATCTGTGAGGTGCCATTTTCTTTCTGCATTTTCTTATCAAAATTGTTAATATCATATCCACCAAAACAGACAAGGGAATTTACTGCTTCGGGATACCGATTTGCAAAATCCTGTGCTAAAACAGAACCCAATGAAATACCAACAATATGTATTTTTTTAATTTTTTCAGCGTTCATAATATCATGTATCCATGCCGACATTTTTTTAAACAGTCACCCTTTTTTGTATCTGTTGATTTTCCATGACCGATAATGTCAACCGCTAATATATTATATTTGTTTTCAGAATATTTAATCTGTGGTTGAAACATTTTGTAATTTACAAATGCAGCATGAAGAAACAATACCCATTCACTACAATCTTTTCCGCTGGTGTAATATACGATTGGCGAAAAATCCAATTTGAACTGTTGCATTATTTTTCATCCTCCATTTCATTGATTAGTTTTTTATACCATTCAATATTAAATTTCATAAAATCTCTTCCATAACGAGCCGCCGAAAGCTGATAAAAAATTATGTCCTTGTTTTCTTCCGTAATATTTACATTTCGTGCTTCTTCACAAATAGCATTTAGCACATGATATTTCTCAGTCAAATGGGACAGATATTTTTCAATGTTATTCCTACGGCTTGTCTTATCTGAAAAACTCATAAAATATACTTTTACTAATTCCGGATTTTTGGTATTTTGCACTTCAAACGGACTGTTTACCCATTCAAAGAAACAACGTTTTCCACTATCCGTTATCGTATAGGTTTTCTTGTATTTTCCATTTTCCACACTTTCTTCATAACCGATATACCCATGATTCAGAAGTTTTTTAATGGCTGCTTGTATGCTGCCCATACTGCTACTATACATCAAATCCATTCCTTTTCTGATTCGTTCTCTTAACTGATAAATTGTCCTGCTTTCCAAAAGCAAAAGACCAAGAATAATATTATCCATATTTCCCTCCTTACATTACTATTAGTAACATTGCTATTATACGTTTATTTAAATTAAAAGTCAACAAAAATATCAATAGACTTTATTTTGTTCTTTGATTTGGAATAGTGTGGTGCTGGCGGTCTATTTCTTGTTTTTGGTTGCTTGCTTCTTTACCATACATGAGGCTGAGGAAGAAACTGTATTGGAAAATTCAACTCTTAGAAAACGGTATATCCGGATAAAAGTTAATATGGTTTTCTATGTAGACGAAGCAGGAAATGATTCGAAAAACGCATATTATAACATATAAATTCGCATTTTTGAACGAAATAAATTAATTTTCCGAAAATGCAAGAAAACGCTGCAACTTTCATCCTGACTTAAGATGAAAGTTGCAGCGTTTTCTTTTTTAATTCTCTAACTCTTTGTTTTAAAGTATTTTTAAACTGGGGAATTTTTCCCCACTCTGAAAATATTTGCTTTTTCAGTATACTACAAGCACTGAAAAATGTTAAATTTATCTGTCCGCTTCAGCTTTTACAATTCCCATACTCATTTTCTCTATCTGCAAATATTTCTCTATCGTTAGATTTATCTCTTCAAGACTTACCGTCTTTATTTTTCTGATTGCTTCCTCAAAGGAAGTCAGCTCTTTTTCAAACATCAGCATTCTCGCATTACTGCTCATCCGACCTGCGCTGTTATCCTGTCCAAGCGTCATTTCCACAACTGTCTGCTGAATAGAATCCTCTAGTTCTTCCCTTCGCACTCCGGAAGTCGTCATATCTTCTATAATTTTTTGAATCAGGCTTAATATGAAATCCTCCTGAGAAGGGTTCATGGCTGCGTAAATATGTAACAGACCAGTATCACAAAACGAGCTTCCATAAGAACAGATATTGTAGGTCAATCCCCTCTTTTCCCGAAGTTCCTGAAAGAGCCGTGAACTGACATCTCCACCGAGAATATTATTTAAGAGAGTAAGGGCATATTTATCTTTATCTAAAAATGATACAGCCGGAAAAACAAGATTCATATGAAGCTGCTCAATATCTTTATATTTTATAAAATCAGTTTTGTAATACTTTGGCGTATCAAATTTTGTATTTTTCTGTCCTGATTTTAATTCACCAAAATATTTTTTAATAAGCTCCAGTGTTTTCTCTGGCTCAAAACATCCCGCTACTGAAATCACTATATTTTTTCCAGTATAATATTTGTCCATAAACGTCTGAATATCTTTTGGTGAAAATCCTTTTACATTTTTTTTCTTACCAGAAATTAAAAATCCCAGTGGATGATGTTTGTACACCTTTTTCTGCAGAACTTCATGCACATAATCTTCTGCGGAATCCTTGTACATATCAATTTCATCGCACACCACGGTCTTTTCATTTTCCAAATCTTCTTCTCTGACTGCCGAATGGCAGACCATATCTGCAATTACCTCAATTGCAGGCTCCAAAAGCTCCGGCAGAGTTTTACAATAATAAGAAGTACATTCTTTACTGGTGTATGCATTTAAATTTCCGCCGAGTTTTGCGGTAATTCTCGCAATCTCCCCGGCGGTTTTTGTCTCTGTTCCTTTAAAGAGCATATGCTCTGTCATATGGGCAATACCATTATTCTCTTTTGTCTCACTGCGTGACCCCACTTTCACCCATACCCCGAAGGATACAGAGTGAAAGAAATCGCAGCTTTCCATTATTGTTTTTATTCCATTTGAAAGTTCATATACTTTTATCATAAATTAATGAACATCCTTCATACTAAAACTGATTCTGCCCATCTTGTCTTTTCCAAGACATACAACCTTTACTTTATCGCCAAGTGTCAGAACATCTTCTACACGATTAATCCGCTGCTTTGATATCTTGGAAATATGCACCATGCCTTCTTTGCCCGGAGCAAATTCTAAAAATGCACCAAACTCTTTAATACTTACGACAGTACCTTCAAAAATCTGACCTTCTTCAAAATCAGTCACAATAATTTCAATTAATTTAATCGCTTTATCAATCTTGTCCCTGTCAATTCCTGACACGGAAACCGCACCCTCATCGGTAATATCAATACGAACGTCTGTCTCCTCAATGATGGCGTTAATCGTCTTGCCTTTCTGTCCTACCACATCACCAATCTTTGCAGGGTCAATCATAATCTGCTTAATCTTTGGAGCAAGTGGAGCAACGTCTGGTCTAGGCTCTGAAATCGCCGGTTTCATACAGGTATCCATAATAAACATTCTCGCTTCACGGCATCGTGCAATCGCACCTTCCACAATTTCTCTTGTAAGTCCGTGAATCTTAATATCCATCTGAATCGCAGTAATACCCTCATCTGTACCAGTTACCTTAAAGTCCATATCTCCGAAGAAATCTTCAAGTCCCTGAATATCTGTCAGAAGCACATAATCATCATCTGTCTCTCCAGTCACAAGACCACAGGAAATACCCGCCACCATTTTTCTAATCGGCACTCCAGCAGCCATTAATGACATACAGGAAGAACAGGTAGAAGCCATAGATGTAGAACCGTTTGACTCAAAGGTTTCGGAAACAGTTCTGATTGCATATGGGAACTCTTCCTCAGAAGGAAGCACTGGAAGCAGCGCACGTTCCGCCAGAGCACCATGTCCGATTTCACGACGGCCCGGTCCTCTCGAAACTTTTGTCTCACCTACGGAATAAGACGGGAAATTGTAGTGATGCATATATCTTTTTGACGTTTCTGTTTCATTTAAGCCGTCAAGCCTTTGTGCCTCAGATAATGGAGCAAGTGTGCACACATTACAAATCTGTGTCTGTCCTCTTGTAAACATTGCCGAACCATGTACTCTTGGAATAATATCTATCTCGGCAGCCAATGGGCGAATCTGTGTAATTTGACGTCCGTCAGGTCTCTTATGGTCCTTTAAAATCATCTTTCTGACTGTCTTTTTCTCATACTGATAAACAGCATCTCCAATTAATCCAAGCCATTCCTCATTTTCTGCAAAACTTTCTGCAAGCCTGTCCTTCAAAGCACGGATTCTCTCCTCACGAACCTGCTTGTCTTCTGCAAACATAATAACTTCCATTTCATCAGGAGGAACAATCTCTTTAATCGCATCAAATAATTCCTGCGGAATTGCACAGCTTTCATATGTGTGCTTTTCCTTTCCACATTCAGCGACAATGGTATCAATAAAAGCAATCACCTGCTGATTTACCTCATGGGCCTTATAAATTGCCTCTATCATTTTTTCCTCTGGTATTTCATTGGCACCAGCTTCTATCATAATAACTTTTTCTCTTGTAGATGCAACAGTAAGCTTTAAATCAGATACGGCGTTCTGTGTATCATTTGGATTGATAATAAATTCTCCGTCAATCAGACCAACCTGTGTCGTCGCGCATGGACCGTCAAATGGAATATCCGAAACGGCAACCGCAATGGCAGAACCAAGCATGGCAGTCAGCTCCGGACTGCAGTCAGGGTCCACAGACATTACCATATTGTTTAAAGTGACATCATTTCTGTAATCCTTTGGAAATAACGGTCTCATTGGACGGTCAATTACTCTTGACGTAAGGATTGCGTTTTCTGTCGGCTTTCCCTCTCTTTTGTTAAAGCCGCCCGGAATTTTTCCTACCGCATATAATTTTTCTTCATATTCCACGCTCAGCGGAAAGAAGTCGATGCCTTCTCTGGGCTTTTCTGAAGCAGTAGCTGTGGATAAAACAGTTGTATCACCGTAATGCATAAATGCAGCTCCGTTTGCCTGCTTTGCCACTCTTCCCACATCTACTGTCAAAGTTCTTCCTGCAAGCTCCATACTGAAGCTTTTATAATTCTTTTCCATTTTTACCTCATTTCATATTGCATAAGAATAGACAAGGCTCTCGCCCTGTCTATATAACCGCGTATCTGCACGCAGATAAGCATTATTTTCTTATTCCTAATTTTGCGATTAAGTCACGATATCCTTCAAGGTCATTTTTCTTTAAATAGTCAAGCAGACCTCTTCTTTTACCAACCATTTTAAGCAGACCTCTTCTTGAGTGGTGGTCTTTCTTATTTTCCTTCAAATGCTCTGTCAGCTCGTTGATTCTCTCTGTAAGAATGGCAATCTGCACCTCTGGTGAACCGGTATCGCCTTCCTTTCTTCCATAAGTTTTGATAAGCTCTGCTTTCTTTTCCTTTGAAATCATGTTGTAATATCCTCCATATAAATTATAATTATTGAATCACTAAACACTTCAGCAATGGTCGGAGTGTCCAAAAACCGAGTGCCAGTTCAAACATAGGATACTATACTATATGAAGGCAAAAATGTCAAGGAGAAGTTAAAAATAGTACTGCAAATGAAAAACTTATTTTATTTCTGCAAAAAATTTTCGGATACCCTTAACATTTTTTGCTGCGCTTCCGTTATTTCTTCTTTTGCGCCCTGATATTGCTTGATATCTTCATCAATACAGCAATCCTTCTTTTCTGCTTATTTCATAACAGTTTAACAAAATTTTCCCAGAGTGAAGCCTTCTCATAAATTCTTTGGTATATACATCATTTTCTTCTATCGTTCCAGTTTTCCGTCCCAGTAATTCATCGACTGTTATTTTAAAATAATCCGCCAGCCTGCATAAAGTATCTTGGTCTGGTATGGAAATTCCTCTTTCCCATTTTGAAACAGCAACAGAACTTACGCCTATTTCCTGCGCCAACTGTTCTTGTGTCAGATATTTCTGTTTTCTCTGCTCATAAATAATCTCGCTTGTTTTGTTACCCATAAAAAGCCTCCATTTCTGTACAAATTTTATGTACGTGAATTATTATTATAATTTATTTATGTGGTAATTATATCTGACGATTCAAACAATTTCAAAGGACTTACAGTTTATTTTTATAAACTGCAGGTTTTAACATTCTTTTAATCTGCATAAGACCTTAATTTATCTGCCAATCCCTGTTTTTGGTCTTTTCGATATATCATTGAGAATATCACAAAACATAATACAAATAATATCACTGCAAAACTAATAATTAACTCCCACGGATATATAAATTTAAAATACAACAGCTTTCTTTTTATTATTTTTCCCAAAATCCATACACTCCCTGTACCCAGTGTCAATAAACCACTCATTATAATAAGCCAGTAATATACTCCTTCCATAAAAAGCATTTTCCATAATTGTATTCTTGTAAGCCCTATACTTTCCATAATTGCAAACTCTCTTGCCCTTGATGCTGCTCCTGTCATAAGTGTATTTATATAATTTAGAATACCAATCATCATAATAATCAGACAGATACATCCGGAAATAAGATTTGTCATTTGAATCTCATTCTGGTGTGTTTTTAAAATAGTAGAGTTTGCTGTCATATAAAAAGAATCGCCATATCCTTTAGAAAGTCTGTTTTTATTTTCCATATTTTCATTTTGTATCAGGCGTATTAATGACTGTTGAATTATTGTTTCATCTTTCTCGGATACATCAAAAGAAATATCAAAATATTTTTCCGAAAAACCCAGTTTTTCAAACGCTTCCTTTGTCATAATAAAATAATTAACTGCATTTCCTATGGAAGTCATATGAAGTTTGGGAAAATATTTTTCTGTCATATCCATATAACCTGCACACTCCAATTCCCCTTTTTTATAAGAATCAATTTCCGTTTTGTCATATGCGCTTAATGAATAAAACTGAATGGGCAAGCCAAGTGTATCTGCTGCTTTTTCCTGCAAAATCTGTGACATTTCATGATGATGCAGTAATATACAGCCAGTTCCATTGAAAACCTTCTCTATATCCACAGAAAGTTTATTTTCATCTATATATTTTGCCAGTTCATATAAATAATCTGAATCTACAATCTGCAGAGTTGCAAATACAATATCTTCGTTTGTATATTCAGCCACAGATTCCTTCCTTGGCTGCAAAGCAGCATCTTTTCCATAATGAATTACCGCATAACTGCCTGTTGTCAGGTCTATTGTATTCTTTTCGATTCCCTCAAGATTTAAAACAGCTTCTACCATTTCATGAGACATAATAGATGTATCGTCATGAATCGTCTCAGGTACCAAATCAGGAAAACGGGAAATATTTGCTAAAATTCCCATCTGAAAATCAGGATATTCTTCGATTTGATTTGTGATATCTGTTCCTTTTGTAATAACAACCGCAGCCAAAGTTGTAATACAGGCAAACAGAAGTGAGAAAATACTGATAAAAAATCTTCTTTTTAATCTTGTAATATTTCTCCATGCAAATTTTGGAAGAGAAATTGCTTCTTCCGATTTTATCTCTTTCTTTTTATAAATAATATTGGCATCTGTATATCTTACAGAATCTATGGCGTTCCATTTCATAACCTTTCTCATTGCCATTCCCGTTGCAAAAAATGAAGTCAAAAATATTATCAAAAAGGCCAGAAGCAGATATAACGGATAAAAACCACTGACATCAGCTTCTCCAAGCTCATTCATAAATAATTTTTGTAATGTTACTGGTAAAAAAAGCTTTACAAGAATAATTCCTGCCATACCTCCAATACACAGTCCTGCTCCTATATTTTTAATATTTTGCCTGTATACAATACTTTTCAATTGCTGATTTGAAGTTCCAATTACTTTTAACATTCCATATTGACGAATATCCTTTCCCATTAAAATAGAAACTACATTATAAATCAGCAGATAGGCACTTAAAATTACCATAAGTGCACATATAACTGCGATAGACAAGCCTCCAAACATTCCTTCTATTTTTTGCAGTATCATTGGATTTTCTCCTAATACCATCTGTGCATCATATTCCATTTCGATATCCCATGATAGTTTTTGTTCAATTGAAACACCACTATTTTTATCTGTATGTACAGCCATAAGTTTATCTGCCGGAAAAATATCTGTTTTATTTTCTATCAGAAATTCCTTCGACACATATATTTCATCTATATTTACCGTAGAATCTATATAATCTGTATAATATCCTGACAACAGAAAAGTATCTGTATATTTTGTTCCGTCTGAAAGTATAATCTCAAATTCCAGTTGTATTCCTGTTTCAGGCTCTTTTATTCCCATCCATTCAAGCACTCTGACAGGGAGCATAATTTCATTCTCCTTTGTGGGATAATTTCCCACAATATCTGTATAAGCTGGTTTTATTAATTTTTTGTATGCCACAGTATCCAGATAAACCAGATTTCCATTCCATTTTTGCTGATAAGATACTGTTCCTGCAACCTTTTTTATTCCAATATCTGTCAGATAAGAAAGTTCCTGCAATCTTTGATATTGTTTTTCACTTCCGTTTTCTAATGATACAGTTGCCAATGTTCCCATTCCTCTTATATCAACCAGATAACCGGAATATATTTTTCCATATGCAATAGAAAATGCGGAATAAAGTAAAAATACAGCCATGGAAATGGCCGCAATCAGTATTTTATTCTTTTGCTGATTTGCTCTATAATAAGCCTGTGCAATTTCTTTTTTTACTTTTTGGTTATTATTATGTACACTCATTTTATATCACTCCTTATTACAGATTTTTCCATTTTCAATCCGCACAATACGGTCTGACATCTGTGCGATTTCTTCATTGTGGGTAACAACAATTAAAGTCTGATGAAATTTTTCCGAAAGAAGCTTCATCAGAGAAATCACTTCCATTCCTGTATAGGAGTCAAGACTGCCCGTGGGTTCATCTGCCAGCACTATGGCAGGTCTTGTAATCAAAGCTCTGGCCACTGCCACCCTTTGCTGCTGTCCACCGGAAAGCGTATTCGGCATTTGAAATTTTTTGTCCTCCAATCCTAATGACTGAATTAAAAGCTCTGCAAATTCTCTGTCCAGTTTTAAACCGTCCAGCTTCAGCGGCAAAACAATATTTTCGTATACATTTAATACTGGTATCAGATTAAAATTTTGAAAAACAAATCCAATATTTCTTCTTCGAAATATTGTCTGTTTATCCTGTGACATTTCTGATATCTTACAGTCCCGAATGACTACTTCCCCCTCTGTCGGTTTATCCAGCGCACCAAGCATATTGAGCAATGTAGATTTTCCTCCACCAGATGGCCCTGCAATAGCTACAAATTCCCCCTGTTCTGCTGAAAAATCAACACCGGCAAGCGCATAAACCATATTTTCGCCCATCCGATATACTTTTTTCAAATTTTTTGTACAAACGATACTCATAAATTTTGTCTCTCCTTTTTGTGTTTTATTTATATTATCAAATAAATCTCTCAAATTTATCACAAAAGACAAAATCTACAACCTTATTCTGAAACTATTTTACATTCTGGCAAAAATATGGAAACTCCGAGTCCCTTACTTTTTCTTTTTGCCTTTAAAAAGCCCTCATGCTGTTTTATAATTTCTCTTGTTATAAATAATCCCATCCCATAGCCATTTTGACTGGATGTTCTGTTTCCCCGATAATAGATTTGAAAAATTTTATTTTCTTCTCCTTCATCAATTCCAATTCCATTATCTTCTATGCAAATTTCCGAAAACATTTCATTGCTTCGCAATATTACCAAAATACAGGACGATTCCGGTGAATATTTAATACTGTTATCAAGCAGATTACAAATCGCTTCACAAAGCCAGTGCTGGTCATGATAAACAGGCTGTGTCTCTATTTCTCCTTGTTTGATTTCTTCTCTGAGTTCAATTAATATATCCTTGTTTTGCGCTTTTTTATATACCTGAAAAATTGCTTTTGCAACTGTTTCCTTCAGATTTTTGCACGTTTTATGAATTTGAATAATATGTTTTTCCATACGTGCAGCAAGAATAAAATTCTCTACTAAAAACTTGATTTTTTCCTCTGAAGCTTTTACAGCCTGTAAATAGGAATGTAACTCTTCCTTTGTAATCTCCTTATCCTCCAGTAAATCAAAATATGTTTCCATATTTGCAAGAGGAGTACGCAACTGATGCGCAATTTCTGCCAGAAGCCGTTTCATGCTTTCCTGTTCTTTTTCCAGTTCCGTTTGATATCCAAGGTTTATTTCATTCATTCTGTGTATCTGAAAAAGAATTCTATCTTCAAATAAATCTGTATAATCTGGTTGGTACGATATTTTCTTTTTTTGCAATATCATTTCAAGAGCCTCTGAAATTTTTTTCAGTTCTGTCGTATACTCACTGTTTCTCTTTTTATTCAGGTATCCGTTTCCCAAAGCCAGAAGCAGAAAAACAGAAAGAAACAGCCATTCTTTTTCATATAACAGAAATATCCCAAAAAAACTGTAACTAAATAATAG
>ERZ778516.2405-NODE-2405-length-12597-cov-7.144475_pt1 | contig 12597 bp, 12 predicted proteins | sample MGYA00510342_ERZ778516 | MGnify/ENA primary metagenome ERZ778516 (study PRJEB29527, sample SAMN07138961) | mouse gut metagenome | material: feces | host: mouse | place: China:Nanjing | collected 2016-01-25 ...
CCCAGGGCATACAGCATCATCTGCGGGTTCCCCTCTGCGGAAACCTCCACGCCCTTTCCATGCTTGTAATCGATGATATACAGCGTCCCGTCTGCAATAATGACACAGTCGCCGGTGCCGAAGCCATCTTCCACATACCGTGAGAAATCCAGACGCTGCTCGATCAGCACGACAGGGTCTTTGCAGTTTTTCTTTGCCTCCCCTGCCAGCGAAAGGACATACTCCGCATACCCGCAGGCGCATTCCTCCATCTCCTCATCGTAGAAGGCAAGCCCCTCTGTGGGGTCTGCAGATTCCATTCCAAGCACTGATTTCAATTTGTGCTCGCACAGGCTGTGGGCATCGGTGCCCTGCTGTGCGTATTCGCTGCCCTCATCCTCATAATTCTCACAGAGCCTTGCAGACGGCGGGCAGGCAAGCCACCGGTGGCTGGAGGATGCTGATAATAAAGCGTGTTTCCCCATCACAGCGCCTCCCCTTCCGCAAGCAGCGCCGCATACTCCGCCGGGTCGATCTCCGACAGCTTATCTGCGCCGTGCTTATTCAGCAGGGCCCGCACTTCCTCCGTATGCCCGGCGCGGGACTTTTCTGCCAGCACTGCACGGACTTCCTCCAGCGTCAGCGGCTTCTCCTCCGGCTCCTGCTTTTCCGCAGGCTTTGCTTTCTTTGCTGCGGCTTTTCTGACTGCCGCCTTTGCGGGTTTCCCTGTTTCCCCCGCCTCATCTGCTGCCATTTCCACTGCCGCATCACTGTCCGCTGCCGCATCCGCAACGGCCTGCAGGCTGTCAGCAAGCGAACGCAGGTCCCCGATGACATCAAACAGTAACTTCATTTTCCCCATCTGAATTTCCTCCTTCCATAATTTCACTGACTGCCAGCTCCCGGACGGTGCCGCCCGGAACGATAATGGCCAGCCGCTGCTTCTCCCCGAAGAGGAAGCGCAGGAAACGCTCCCTCACGGAAACCTGGCAGCAGCTCACAATCCCGCTGCCCGCCGGTTCTTTTGAAACACTGATCCTTAATGTGTGTCCCATGCCTGTATCCTCCATTTCAGAGGGCATTTACTGCTGCCCTCTGATATAAGCCACGGGAGAGGGCAAAACCGGACGGTCAGAATAAAATTTTTTTTATTTATTTCAAAGCCCTTTTTACGGCATGGCGCACCGCCGATTCATCCTTCCCCTCACGGGCGGCAATTTCCGCATAAGTCCATCCTTCAATCACGCACTTTCGCACAAGCTCCCTCTGGCGCGCGTCCAGACAGGAGAGCATCCGCTCCACCTCGCTGTCCTCCACCGCTTCCTGCATGGTATCTGACGGGGACGCAAAAAACCTCTTATCTTCATATGTAAACGCCTCCAGGGATGTATGGCGGTCCGGCCTGCTGTTCCTCCTGTCGCTCTTTGCCTCTTCCTCTGCAGAAAAAATGCAGAACCGTCCGACTTCATCGGGAACCTCGAGTTCCAGCACCCTGCCGTCCGCATCCTTATATTCAATCTTCACTCCGTTTTCCTCCAGTCCTGAAATTTGCTGAAACAGTTTTCAGGACTGGAAGGGCGGCGCACGGCACCTAAATGGCAGAAAATATAAGTAACCGTGCACGAAAAAAAGGCGCACCCGCAGAATGGCAGGCACGCCCGTAATGAAAATACTGTATTCTTTTGTAATTTGATTAAGAATTTGATAGAAATGCGTCGAACAAAAAAGTGCCGCAGCCCCTTTAGAAGAAGCTGCGGTATGTACAGATAAAATATGATGTTGAACTGCGAGTACCGGAAGTCCAGTCCCGGCCCTTGACATGCACATGTTGTCCCCTTTCGTGGGGACAGCATTCTGTTCCGGCCTCCCCGGCAGCCTGCCGGTGCCTTCCGCTTGAAAGCCCTGTATAGGCTGTTTCGCAGGATGGCCTGTCCTTTCTCTGAACAATAGAAAACACCCAGCATAACACAGCCGGCCCGGCTGCATTTATTGGGTGTTTATGCCATCTGTATTTTGGGGAAATCCCATTCCCTGATTAATGAATCTTATACTGGGTAAAGAATCTTCATATTTTCTTTTTTAAGATAAAAAGCAGGCACGCTGCCATACACTTTTATTGTGAAATGCAGCATACCCGCCCAATTGCATGTACCACTTACCCTTTTTGCCAGTAAAATTATGCTGTCCTACCTACTCGATTCAACATTACACATCCTGACACAGCAGATTTTGCAATAAACACAGGGATCGTATTGCTCTTTCCTAATTATCTTCTCAATGTTTCGTCAACATGTCAGCAGATTTTGACGGCTTACAACAAACAACCTCCATCTTATCCATTATAAAATAATATCTTTTAGATTCTATTATGCTCTGGCTTTTTGAATTTCTTCAACTAACACAGGGATGACTTCGAACAGATTACCTACTACTCCGTAGTCTGCAACATCAAATATAGGCGCATCCGGATCTTTATTGATTGCAACGATAATATCAGCACTGCTCATGCCAGCAACGTGCTGGATTGCACCAGAAATGCCACAAGCAATATACAGCTTAGGACATACTGTCTTACCCGTCTGCCCTACCTGGTGTGCATGGGCAATCCACCCGGCATCTACTGCCGCACGCGAAGCGCCAACAATACCGCCTAAAGCATCTGCCAGCCCACGAATTACACTAAAACCATCCGGTCCTCCCACTCCTCGGCCACCGGATACAATGATTTCAGCACCTTCCAGGTCAACATTCTCGGCATCCATATCTTTTATGATCTCAAGAACCCGTGTACGTATCTTTTCTGTTTCTACACGTATATCCTCTTTTATAATTTCTGCCTTAGGATCCACTTTTTCGCTTTTTTTAAATACACCAGGGCGAACTGTTCCAATCTGCGGCCGATTATTCGGACATAAAATAGTTGCCATCAGGTTTCCGCCAAATGCCGGGCGTGTCCACGCAACATTTCCACTTTCGGGATCTATATCAAGATTTGTACAGTCAGCAGTAAGGCCTGTTTTCAAACGGCAGGAAACGCGCGGTCCCAGATCGCGGCCATTATTGGTGGCTCCAATCAGGATACTTGCCGGAGCATATTTTTCTACCAGTGTACACAATGCAATCTGATACGCGTCCGTGCTGTAGTGGGTATATTCTTCCCCTTCCACAACAATTATTTTATCTGCGCCCTGCTCATTTACAGCATCAACAGCTGCTGAAACATTATTTCCAATCACAATAGCAACTAATTCACCCCCTTGTTTCGCAGCAAGATTCCTGCCGGGAGTGAGTAATTCCAAACCAACGTTTTTAGCCGTCCCATCTTCGTTGGTTTCTACGAAGACCCAAAGGTCATTTGTCTTTGCTTCCATTTTTGTTTGTCTCCTTCCTCATTATATCACGCCGGCATCTGTCAGTACATGAAACAGTTTTTTTGCAGAATCCTGCCCGCTTCCTTCATCAATTTTAATCCCGCCTGTCTTTTTCTGTGGAACAAAAGTCTTTTTCACTTTTGTCGGAGACCCTTTCAATCCTGCCCGTTCCAAATCTACTGCAGAAATATCTGCTGCGGTTAAGGTCGGTATATCGGCTTTACGGGCTGCAAGCTTGCGTTTCACTGTTGGAAATCTTGGATCCCATGATGGTTTTGTAAATGTGACAAGAGCAGGTATTTTCGCACCAATGACTTCAATCCCGTCTTCTGTTTCTTTACGGACCTTAATATTATCTCCATCTATTTCCGCCTCTAAAGCATAAGTAACCTGAGGAAGATTTAAATGTTCTGCGATTTCCGGACCAACCTGAGCAGTATCCCCATCAATCGCCTGTTTCCCGCAGAAAATCAAGTCCATTTTCCCCTCAAGTGCTTCTATTTTTTTGATAGCCTCACTTATTATGTAACTGGTAGCCAGCGTATCAGATCCTCCAAAGGAGCGGTCGCTGATTAAATATGCTTTATCTGCCGCAATAGAAATACATTCCCTTAAAGCATCCATTGCTTTTGGAAGCCCCATACTGACTGCGATAATCCTGGTATCAGGATTTTTGTCTTTGATTCTGGCTGCCGCTTCCAATGCATAGCCGTCAAAAGGATTCACAATGGCTGGAACTCCTTCTCGAATCAGCGTGTTTTTTACCGGATCGATTTTGATTTCTGTAGTATCCGGAACTTGCTTTACGCAAACAAGAATATTCATTTTTCTTTACCTCCTTGCTTTTGTCCGTATAAAATATCATTTTTCTTCTTGAACATAAAAGGATTTTATCATCAGATTATTTCAAATACAATTTGCTAAAAATTAACAATGAATGTTCATAAAGCACCATAATCATGACATAATAGGAAACAGTTTATTGAAAATAAGTAAACATTATGTGTTATATTATTATGGTATTGTTGATATGAAGTACTTTCAAACAGACAGGACTATCTATTGTAAAAATTGAAGAGGTAAGAAATGAATTTACAGCACCTGACATATTTTAACAAAATTGTAGAATGCGGCATTTTATCAAAAGCAGCGGAAGAACTATTTATTACCCCATCTGCATTAAGCCGCGCAATCGCCAGCTTGGAGGAAGAAGTCGGCGTTGCCCTATTTGATAAAAAAGGGCGGAATATCATTCTTAACCGTTATGGAAAAGTGTTTTACGCATATGTAAAAAGAGCCATTATGGAAATCAACGAGGGTCTGAACGCCACCCAGAGCATGGCAAATATTTTAACGGGAAGCATTCGGGTCAGCAGCATTTTTTCTGTTGGAACGAATTTTATCCCGGATTTATTAACCGAATTTTATAAATCCACATGCAATCAGAACGTAAAGATCGAGCTCTCCCAACGGCCAACAACACAGATTTTGCAGGATATCATAAATGACGAACTGGATATTGCCTTTTGCGGCGAATTTGATATTGCGAAGCAATACAGCGAAGTCAACAGGGAAGCCATTTATGAAGAAAAAATGATGCTGATTGTTCCAGAAAACCACAGACTCAGCAGTAAAAAAGAAGTTTCTTTTGATGATATCAAAGATGAAGTTTTTATCGGATACAATAATGCCACTGGAATCGTAAATACCATCTATGATGCAGTGGCAAGAATCGGATATAAAAATTTTAGATTTAATACCCTTGTGGAATCAAATGAAGATAATAATACAACAAATTTGGTCAAGAAAGGTCTTGGGATTGCATTTGTCGTAGATAACCCAAGTATCTACAACGGAGGAGTATGTGTATTAAAACTGTCCGACCTGCATTTCTTCCGGACGATATACATGGTTTGGAAAAGAGATGCCTATCTGTCACCTGCCGTTAAAAACTTTAAACAAATGGTTTTTGTGTATAAAGACCAGGTACTTGATAAGAAAAAAATCTAAACATTGTTTTTTCTTTCACATAACGCAAGAAACTGTTGATTTTTTTGTACTGAAAAAGATATTATTTCTGATTTCATCGTTAATTTATACAAAATTGTCCTTAAAGTTAGCCAATGTTAAGATATTTTTACTAACAACTTTAAGGAGGATTTACATTTATGGAAAAAAGAAAAATGCTCATACCTGAATTTGGGCCTTTTGCGGGACTGCGTGTAATCTCTGCAGGCTCTCTGGTTGCAATGCCGCATGCGGGCGCTATGCTTGCCGATTTTGGTGCGGAAGTAATCCATATTGAACGGCCGGGAATCGGAGATACTTTCCGCTCTCTTGCCCCATTTTCTGAGCAGTCTAAAGAGCCGCTGAGCAATGCATGGGCACAAGAAGGCCGCAACCGGTTAAGCATGACACTGGATCTGAATCTGAATAAACCAGGCGTAAAAGATATTTTCTTTAACCTAATCAAAAATTCGGATATTTTTATGGAAAACCTTGTATGGCTGGATAAACTTGGAATCAGCGATGATGAGCTTCTGGAGATCAACCCTCGTCTGGTCATTGCTCATGTAAGCGGTTATGGCCGTCCACAGTTCGGCGGGGATCCTGAAATGTGCGACCGGGCTTCTTATGACATGATCGGACAGGCTTTCAGCGGCTATATGTTCCTTAACGGTGATCCGGATGCGCCTACACCTACTTTAACGAAACCTTGGATGAACGACTATGTATCCGGTCTTCACTGTGTATTTGGCGTTCTGGCTGCATATCTAAATGTATTAAAAACAGGCAAAGGACAGGTTGTCGACATTGCACAGTTTGAAGCATGTGCAAGGATTATGTGCGATTCTTTTGTTACTTATACGGAAAATAAGAAAGTTACTTACCGCAGCGGCACGAAATCCAGGGCATTCCAGCCGTATGGAATTTTCTTCGACAAAAATAAGGATTATGTTGCAATCGGCGCTTTTGGACCTGCAGTATTAAAACGCTTTATCCAGGCTGTAGGATGGGATGCCGAATATTTCAATTATAAGGACTGCTCATCCGGACCTGCAGCAATCGATTCAGAAAAAGGGCAGGAACTTGACCGGAAAATTGCCCAGTGGTGCTCCGAACGTACAGTGGAAGAAATCGTTGCACATCTCTCCAAACACAAAGTTCCTTGTTCCAAAGTAAACAATGCAGAAGACTGTTATAACAGCCAGCATTTCCATGACAGGAATGATTTCATTACATATAAAGATGAAACGAAGGGCGAAGATGTAACTGCATTTGGTTTCTGCCCGAAGTTCAGTGACACGCCTGGAAAAGTATGGCGCGGTGCACCTCGTCTTGGGCAGGATACGGAAACTATCCTTAGGGATATCGTTGGCTTTGGAGAAGATCAGATCCAGAAATGCAAAGAGACAAAAATCATATAATTATTAAGGAGGAAATCAATGTTTGAATTAAATGAGTCCCAAAAAGATATACAGGATATTGTCAGACAGTATGCACAGGAAAAAGTAAAACCGCTGGCTGAAGAAATTGACCGGGAAGGCCGTTACCCTGCTGAAAATATCAATGGCCTGACAGAAATGGGCATTATGGGCATAAATATACCAGAAGCATATGGCGGAGCCGGAATGGACGAACTTACAAAATGCCTTGTTATAATCGAACTTGCAAAAGTATGCGCAAGCACAGCTGTTATCGTGGATGTGCATTATCTCGTCAGCGATATCATCATGAGCATGGGTACTGAGGCTCAGAAAGCCAAATACCTGTCAATGGCCGCCGAAGGAAAACTGGGTGCATTCTGCCTGACAGAGCCTGGTGCAGGTTCTGATGCTGGCGGTTTAAAAACAAAAGCAGTTAAAGACGGTGATGACTTTATTTTGAATGGTGCAAAATGCTTTATCAGTAACTGCGGCCCTCACGAAGGAAATCACTTTGTAGTAATCGCGCTTACAGACCCTGAGAAAAAAACGCATGGCGGCATGACTGCATTTCTTATTGACCGTGATAATCCAGGACTTTCTATCGGAAAAACCGAGGATAAAATGGGAATTCGCGGGTCGGAAGTGTCGGAACTTATTTTAACAGACTGCCGTGTACCTGCAGATGCAATCCTTGGAAAAATCGGAGATGGTTTTAAAATTGCTATGATCGGGCTGGACGGAGGACGTATCGGTATCGCTTCACAAGCAGTAGGCATTGCCGAGGGAGCTTTGGAAGCAGGTGTAAAATATGCGAAAGAAAGAGAACAGTTCGGAAAACCAATTGCAGCAAAACAAGGGCTCCAGTGGTATATAGCTGATATGGCAACACGTCTTGAGGCAGCAAAATTATTAGTCTATGAAGCAGCCGATCTGCGTGAACGCGGTGAAGATGTGACAACAGTAGCTGCCATGGCAAAATTATATGCCGGAGAAGCTGCTTGCTATATTACAGATCTGGCTTTGCAGATTCATGGCGGCTATGGCTATATGAAAGATTATGCTATTGAACGTATGTATAGAGACGCACGTATCACCCGGATTTACGAAGGAACCAGCGAAGTCCAGAAAATGGTCATTTCGCGGAATATTATCAATAAATATTAAACATCACTAATCTCTCTGCAGGAGAATGAATATGAAAGCTTTGGAAAACATTAAAATCCTTGATTTTACCACGCTTCTTCCGGGACCATACGCTACCCTGATGCTGGCAGATCTGGGTGCAGACGTACTAAAAATAAGTTCCCCAAGCAAACCAGATATTGTCCTGGAATACGAACCTTTTATCGAAGGCACAGAAATTGCCGCCAATGAAGTTTGGCTCGGACGAAATAAACGGAATATTTTTCTTAATTTGAAAAATCCAAAAGCAGCAGTTATTGTAAAAAAACTTATAAAAGAATATGATATCGTTATAGAACAATTCCGTCCTGGCGTCATGGATCGATTAGGGCTTGGATATGAAACTCTCAAAAAAGAGAATCCTGCTTTAATCTACTGCTCCCTTACAGGATACGGCCAGACAGGACCCATGGCAAATGCAGCAGGGCATGACTGTAATTATATGGCCCGCAGTGGAAATCTTGCCATGGCTGGGTACAGTAATACCGGACCTGCACCAATGAATATCCAGGTTGCAGATATTTGTTCTGGTTCATCAAATGTTGTAATCAGTATTCTTGCAGCCGTCAATTTCCGCCATATGACTGGAAAAGGACAGTATATTGATGTCAGCATGATGGATGGGCTTGTTCCTCTGACCGGCATGGATGGAATCCGCTACCTTACTACTGGAGAAGAAAGCGGACGGGAATCCAGACGTCTTAACGGCGGCTCCCTATACGGATATTATGAGACCAGTGACGGTGAATACTTAAGTGTAGGCTCGCTGGAGCCAAAATTCTGGGCAAAATTCTGTACGGGAATCGGCTGCCCTGATCTGATCGAAGGAACCGCAGAACCTAAAGATATTGAAAATTCCCGCAATCGTGTACGTGAGATCATCCGAAGCAAAACAAAGGATGAATGGATAGATGTGTTCAGTACCTTAGACTGCTGTGTAGAGCCAGTGCTTTCTTTGAAGGAAGCATTAGATGAAGATGAACAGATTAAGGCAAGAGGCCTTGTAGTGGAAGTGGAAGTCCCATGTTCTGACGGCAGAAAAATCCGCCAGCTGGGTTCGCCCTTTAAATTATCGGAAAGCAGTGTGACTTATGAAAAAGGCGGCTTTCCACTTGGATATCATACAAAAGAAGTGATAGAAGAACTTGGTATGAATTATGAAGAAATGAAAAAATACGGCACTTTTTCATAATGCATCAAGTCTGTCAGCAATAAAATAGTTGATACTAGCATCATTCCTATTAAAAGCGGAGAGGATGGCATAATTTACGGTGGCTACAACAATTACTCCGCTTTTAATGGATGATAGACCAGAGTATTGGGCAGCCCAATACTCTGGTTGTAACAGGATTTTATGTAGTAAATTCCTACTAAAATCATTTTTAAATGAACTATATGCAATTATATTATGCCGCACACAGCCTGCCCGGTAAACGGAAAGCTGCTTTCCAAGGTTATTTCAGCGCCGCTATCATTGCTTCCAGATTTTGGACAAACAATCCGACAAAATAACCATCTATCAGGCGGTGGTTCACATCCAGCGTCATATTGATCCTGTATCTGCCGCTATGTTCCGTATATTTTCCCCAGACAAGAATCGGCACTGTATCATCCTTAAGCATCGGATCATTATAATCACGCTCATTCGAACACATAGTAATATCAGCCCATGGAATGCATGAATAGATAATCTGCGGTTCTCCAAGCCCATCCAGTGCATCTATCGGCAAAGGATTGTTTATGCTTTCTTCGCGGGCTTTTTTTGCAAACTCAATGATATCCCCCTCACATGGAAGACATACCATATGAAAACCCGCTGCGCCTTTCTTAAGATCCGTAAAGCATGGAACACGCCGGTCAATCCCAAATACCCTGTTATCCCTGATTTCCAGCAGAAATTCGTCAATCTGGTTCAATGACTGTGTACACAGGAAGATCAGTGAATAATAAAATGAGATACGGTGTTCCTGCGTAAACTGCAACAAGTTCGTAATATCAACATTAAAAGCAACACAGTAATGCGGTGTTGATATTTTCGAATAATATTCAAAATGCTCTTTTCTCTCCCAGGTATTAATGTCAATTTCCTGCCTCATACCGCCCTCCTGCCTACAAACAATGCATTGGCACTTTGCCTGTTCTTTACGGCAAAAATCAATGAATCCGAAACCATTTGCTATTTTTACAAAATAAAAGCTACCAGGCATACTAAACATCATTTTTATTTGATATTTTGTATATTAAGAACACATTTTACTTTTCGTGTTGCCGCCACCATAATCAGATAAAAAATGAGCAGATATACCGGAAAAATACCCATATTAATAAACTGCCCTAATATGCCGCAGGCTGCCGGTGCAAGCATAATACCCACATAAGCGGCTGCCATCTGCGTTCCCATTACAGACTGTGAAACGTCCTCTCCGAAATTCTGAGGCGTCAGGTAGTTAAAATTAGGAAACAAAGACCCGTTGCCAAGCCCGACCAAAAAAAGGCTAACCGCCGAAACGGCCGGCGATAAAGGAAGCATCAGAAAGATAAGCGCCACACCTAAAACACCCTGGCCAATTTTTATGATCTGCCAGTTGTTCAGCCATGCAGCAAGCACTCCGGATAAAAATCTTCCAGTTGCCATTCCAACATAATAAAACATAATTATTTGTGCAGCCTGACCTGTCGCTATATTTTTATATTCAACGAGGAATGTACTGCCCCAGCTGCCGCAGGTGCATTCAATGGCACAGGTGGCCATAAATAAACAACACATAATTTTGACACCTGGTATCTTAACGGTTTCCTTCAGCGTTAATGTTTTTACGCCCTGCTGTCCCCCTTCCTTTCGAGACCCCGCTTTCTTCCAGACTGGCAGAGTAAAGAACAGCAGCAGGGCGATACAAAGCTGTATAATGAAAGCGGCCTGGTACCCGCCGCGCCAGCCGGACTTTCCTCCAATCACCAGTGACATAATATACGGGCTTGCCGATACTCCGATTCCGTAAAAACAGTGAAGGAAACTCATATGTGTTGACGAGTAATGCACTGCCACATAATTGTTCAGCGCTGTATCAATTGCACCGGCTCCAAGCCCCAAAGGAATGGCAAATAGACAGAAGATCCACAGGCTTCCTGAAAAAGAAAATCCAATCAGTGCGGCAGCCGTCACTGCGGTGCTGAAAGCCGATACTTTATCCGTACCGAACCGGTTAATGATCTTCGCACTGAACATGCTGGAAATAACCGTCCCGCAGGAAATAATAACGGTAACGAAGCCAGCAAAAGATATGGGAAGATTAAACTCAGAATAAATAGCTGGCCATGCTGTGCCGAAAAGGGAATCCGGGATACCCAGCCCAATAAATGCAATATATATGATAAATAACAAAAATGTAGTCATCGGACAGTTTCCTTTTCTGAACCCTGGGCTGGAATTATTTCAGTATTTCTTTCAGCCAGCCGCAGATATGCTTTACACCCTCTATTCATTGTCATACAGCAGATCAAGCCCAATGGTCTGTACATCCCCATTAACGGCACCATAAATCCATTCGCAGATGCTTTTACCGTTTCCGAGCCTGTCAAGAATATTACTTGAAATAATGGTGTGCTGCGTGTTGTGTGTCTCGGCATCCTCGTTAAAGCTCCAAATATAGATACCCACATCAGGGATATTCGCCCGCAGGCCTTCCACCATTTCTTTCAGATTTTCCTGGAACTGATCTCCAAGCTCTTTTGTCTTATCCATTTTTCCGCTGTTAATATAGGACTGATACTGTTGCAGGGTATCATCCCGATAGGAGCAATCAAAGAGGATTTTCACGCTGCCTCCATGCTTTTGATGAAGCGCCGTCAGACTGTCGAGTACAAGGTTATCTGTTGTCAGCCTGTCAGAAATTTCCGCCGGGGCTTTCCATAAATTGACCGCTGTATCATGCCAGCCGTCATAGAGCAGGAGCGAACTGTCAACACATACTGTGATGTTTCCAGCCGCCGGAAAACGGGCAATAACATCATCCGCAAGCAGCGATGCGGCAAACCCGCCCGCTGAAAAGCCTGTGACAAGCAATGTATCCGGTTCTCCTATATATTTTTTTACCTCATCTATATATGTGGAATAGTTATTATAACCGTTATGATAAACGGTTTTGTCGTTTCCGTTCTCTATATAATGATATTCGCCCGTTCCGGCATGAAAATCCCCGGACGCATATGGAATGACAATAAAAGTCCAGTCTTTGAAAGGATTTTCATCAACTGTACTGCCGATTCCACCCTGTGCAACAAAATCCTGCCCCATCATGGTTGTAGCAAAAAATTCAGTGCCGCCCTCAGATGTTTCACCAGTAATGCTGACGCCTCCTCCGAAAAAATAGACCACTGCCTTTTTTCTGCTACCCTTGCGGAAAATCCCATGCCACTCACTTCCGTCAGATGATTTCGCACTCTCAGGGGTAACACGGTACCATTTTCCAACTTCCGGCTCGCCTCTCAATTCTGGAAATGATCTAAGGAGTGTCATTTTCAAAAAAGCAAAAGCTCCAATTAATACTATAAAAATAAATGCCCCCATAATTCCAAGAACCTTTAAGGCACGATGTTTTTTCTTTGCTGCTGTACTACTCACAACATTTTTCCTCCCT
>ERZ778516.2406-NODE-2406-length-12593-cov-9.315042_pt1 | contig 12593 bp, 20 predicted proteins | sample MGYA00510342_ERZ778516 | MGnify/ENA primary metagenome ERZ778516 (study PRJEB29527, sample SAMN07138961) | mouse gut metagenome | material: feces | host: mouse | place: China:Nanjing | collected 2016-01-25 ...
ACCATTTCAAAAAGAATATTTTGTGGAATTTGATATTAGTAAATTATATAGTTATAAAGAATTAATTATAAGTAAAACTGAAGAATATAAAATAGGGATATATGATAATAAAATTAATCTTACATTACTATTAACAGGATATGATGAATATGGGTGTGCTACTTTTCAATTTGGTAATTCAATTATAGAAATAGAAACTAATTATGATAACCGAATTTTAGCATTAATAGGTAAATATATAGTAATATTAGTAGAAAATCTGGATATTTACGATGAAAACTTATAAATGTTAATTAATATGGAGAAATGTGGAACAATTGTAAAACAGGATATCCATTAAGCATTAAAAGGATAACAGGTAGATGACAGCAGGTGTAAGTAGTTCTTACATAGGTTTAAAAGCAAGGTATTGAGAGGAAATAGAAAATTGGAATATTTAAACCGGAGAGAACAAATAATTATTAAACAAAATAAAAGAAAAGAACAAATAATGATAAACAGTTTAAATGATTTGCATTTTCGTAGTTTTGTAGATGAAGAAACAAAAAATAGAATAAGAGTTGTTTTACAATATGTAAATACTTATAATGCAAAACCAGAGAAAATTATATTTAAAGAAAATGAAGACGGAATAAATATAGAAAATTTAAAAAATATAGTAGAAAAAATCCAAAATAATGGAAAATGGTTAATTCCATCTCCTGTAGACATAAGTAGTAAGTGGTATGAAGTAGAAGTTTTTGATATTAACTTGGCAATTAGAGAATTATTTAAGTTATATGGAGAGGATTTTTTTACTATTGTATTGAAAGATGAAATGGTTTTAATTGATGTGTTCTGGGATGAGGAATATAAAGGCATACATAGTCCATTGGGTATATATTGCATATTCATTAAAAATATATAAAAAATGAAAGTTGGTTAAAGTGACACTTAGAATAAAAAATACATAGTAAAAAGCAGGTTATTAAAGGAGCAGAATTTTAATGATAAATAATAGTTCCAAGTGGTCTATGGAATTTACTAATGATGAAATTAAACGTTATTTAACTGATAAAACAAAGGAGTGGGCGGAAGTTTGTTATTTGGTAGATGATATATATGTAGAAGAAAATTGTAAAGATAACTTTGATTATATTACATTTGATGGTACTAAACAAAACTTTTACATAAGCTTTTATGGTACACAGACAGCAATATTTTTTAATAATAATGAAATTATGTTTATTGATGATGATGAAAAAGAACATTATACCTCAAGTGATGTATTTGATAATGTGGTTTATGAAGGAAAGCTGAATGATAAATCACATAAACAAATATTAGAACTTATATTGAAATTTGTTAACTTGCTTCATGGTGTAACAGATATTGAAATAAAACAAGAAGTGTTAATTCCGGATAGCTTGGAGTCTTATGGTAAAAGTAATTATATTATAAATATAAATAATCATTTAGTGGCTAGTGGCAAATATATATTTGAAAATATTGAAATAAATATTAGATAGGGCTAGGGCATGTTTGAAAATTCATTCTCACGGTTTGTGTTTCCTTTTTGATAAAAGTAAGAGTATAATAATTTTTATTAAGAAGTAGTATTTTCATTCAAAAATAATATAAAAAATGATGTATTTGAGATTGGAATTATAGATTTAAGGAGAATTTATGGATAACATTAATATTTTTCTAAGTAAAACAGAGAGTATGAGAAATGGATATTTGAAAATGCTGGATAGAGCAGATTTAGATTTCAAGGGAAAATGGTTAAAGCATTTCGGGTTTTTACCAAATTTTTTTAAAGAAATTTATAGTGTTTGTAATGGTACTAAACCAGAAATAAATGAACAAGTATTTTTTGATTTTATTCCTGGATTCCGTTTAATGCAAGTAGATGAGATAATTGAAAAATATGAAAAAGAATTCATAAATAATATAGAATTCAAAATAATTATTCCTTTCTTAGCTGATTATGCCAGTAATTATTATGCCTATGCAATAAAAAGTGATATTGGATGTATAGTTCTGGTTGAAGATGATGAAATAGAAATTATACATTATGATATTAGTTCATTTTGGAAAACAATAATAGCTTTTTATGATGAAGATGTTTATTATTTGGATGAAGATGGGTATCTGTCATATGATTTTGAAAAAGAATGCTATGTTGGAAGAAAATATAATAGTGAAATAGACTATTGGAAGTAAAATATAAGTATTTAGTATATTTTAAAACAGCTGTTTTGGTATGGTGTTATATAAGCCGGTATCCTATTATTTAAGAGGGCAGTTAAACATAAGGTTTTATGATGTTAATATTTTTTGTACAAATAACTTTTTTATGTTAATACGTTTGAAAAAATGATATAATAAAATATGAAAGGGTATTTATTATATATGGAGGTCTTTTTATGGATATGGATGAAATGATGAGGGAGATAAGCAAATATCCAAATGGTACATATTTAAAATTGGAATGTGAAGACGGACAGTTAGTGTTAGAGGGAATAATAGATACAATTTATGAAACTGATAATAGATTAGATGAAAAAGACATTAGATATAGGGAGTTTTATGCTTGTGCAGTTAAAATTAAAAAAATTATTCAAAATTTAAAAGATAAAGATTGTAATATAAATGATTTAATTGAAATATCTGTAGAGAACCAGCCAGCTTTAATTACATTATATGATGGAAGTATTGTATGGAAAAAATAATTGGAATATGTTAATGGCAGGTTCTTTACTGATTTAAATATATTTAAAATAATTTTATAATGATAAAGTTAAAATAATGGAAATTAATTTTTATAGATGGAAAATCAAGTTTTATATTATAGATATAAATGTAATTATATTTAGAAGGAGTTTATATGTTTTTAAAACTAATAAATAATATAAAAAATAATAAAATATTTGATAAGGCCTATTTACAAAATATTGATATAAGCAGTTTTTTGGATATGAGGGATGAAAAAGAATTTGATGATGAATGGATAAGGGTTTTTGATTACTTTGAAGATATTTTAATAGAAGAAAGCTATTTACTTGAGATAGATAAAGTTAGAGAATGTGTTTATTTAAAAGTTTATGAATATACAAATGATTGTGATATGGCAGCATGTATTTCAGATGATTTTGAAATAATGTGCAAAGCATATATTTTAGATTATAATGATAATTGGCTTAACCAGCTAATTAATATTTATACTATTAAACAAGTGCCAGCAGGAAAATTGAATGTTGCGTGCGAAGATATTAAGACAGAATTTGAAAAAATGTTATTTTAAATATGGATTACACAGAAATTTAAAAGTATATTATTATTAATAAATCTTTGGAGTATAAAATGGTTTATATTAATGTATTTATATATTACATATTTGTTTTGTGTAATAAAAATTTCACTAATTAATTTTTATAAATAGTTTATACAGCTGGTCTGAAATAAATATTAGAATTCAGGATGTAGAGGTGATAATAAGTGTTAAATATAATTGAACGTGGTATCCAGATGGGAGTAAACAAAAAAGTTAAAAAAGGACAAAAGTATTTTTGGTATGAATATGCTGTACAGAAAAAAGAAAATATATATTATGTTTACGAATATGAAATTGCAGAAGAAAATATGGATATGGACGTATGTGAATATGAAAATATATATAAATATTTATCCTTAGATGATGTTATAAATAATTTTCCAGACAAGTATGGGATTCATTTTGAAGAAATTCATCCACTTAAAGGACAGAGAATATTTGATGTTGATTTCTATATAGATGATTAGAGAAATATGTAACGAAATAGTAATAAATTTAAAGTAATGAGGTTGATAGTAGTAATTATTTTGATATATTTTATAGTAAGATTAAGTTTTGTTATGAAGATTAAATTAAATTTATTGTTAAAATGATTTGATGATATTTATTGAAAAAATATTGGTTATTATATAAACAATATTTTAAAATTAAAAGGTATGAAAAGTGTTACCACGGAACCTGATGAATGGAATTATTACTATAATTATGTTAAAAGATACAGATTGGCATATAGTTATTAAAATTGTTAAATCATATCAAAAGATATAATAGAATAAACAGGAGCAGAATAATTATGAATACTATATTTGAGTTTTTAGATTATAATACTCTTTATAACAGATGTGTGATGGCATCAGTAGCGCATGCAGTTATGGCCGGAGAATATGGCTTTTTATCTGCTGGACAATCATGGGATGCTTCTAATTATAATTTTCAGGATATGGAAGGTGTAAGAGGCGTAATATCTTTTGCAGAAGATAAGTATATATGTGTTATTCAAAATAATAATATATACGAGCCATATACAGACCAGCATGTATCAGAAATTTTAAATGGAGCAGATGCAAGGATTATTGATTTAGCCAATAAAGAAGCATTACAATATATGTTAATTGAACATAATGGAAAAATAGTTCCGTTTATATCCGCTGCATTCTGGGGGAGTGGAGGTATGAATTATTCTGCCCAGTCAGAAGAACAAATACTTAGAATTTCTGAGAACATAATTATGCCATTTTTATATAGTGAAAATGATGCAAAAATGTATTGGAAAGATTATTATGAAATGACAAAAGAACAGACCAGATTAACAGAAGAGATATTTAATAGAAGAATTAATACAGATGGGAAATTGGTTCTGGCAGTAGATGAAATAAATAAGTTAAAGGAATGGTTTGGCGATATTGGAGAATGTATAGAATCATTTCAAGAATTAGAAATTTATTTAGCTTCTTAAATTATGTTTATACTATTTAGTTTTTTTAGTATTCTAAATTTTTATAATTCTTGATGTTTGAAACGGCAGAATAAAAAGGGGGGGGTTAAAATAATAATAAAAGAAGCATATGTGGAAAAATGATTTATGAAAGTTTTGGCAAAGGAACAAATTAAATAGTTTTGGGAGGTATTCATAGTGGAATTAGAAAAGTGGTTAGAGAAACATAATATAAAAGATATGGTAATGAAAGATTTAGAATTTTATATGTGCGGATATAAGGAGGAGGAAGAAGAAGATTTTAACGAATTATTTAAAGATATGGATTTAGATAAAGTAGAATATGTATTTCATAGTGTTGCCTATGTTATTAATGAATGGCACCGTGAAGAGGATGATATATATAAGTATATTTCAGCAAAGGTAAGGCTGGAATATGATGACATGACTTTTGCAGAATATTCAGCATTTTATGGGTTAGATGGTAAAATAGAAGATGATTATTTACTAAAAGTATAATAAATGTTTTGCAGTAATACACTGGATAATTATATTTGACTTTTTTGTAGTTGAAGATATTAAATAAGGGTAAAAGAAATGATATTTAAAGAATTAACAAAAATAGTAGCTGATAATAATTTAATAGAGAGAAGTAAGGAAACATTTTGGGAGGTACTTAAGGCTTATCAAGAAGAAGATCCAGAAGAATTTATTGAAAATTTTGATAATTATAACAAAAGCAATGTTAGCATTGAAATAAATAATGTATCATTTTTAATACATAACTGGCCTTCGGATGACTGGTGTTGTGTAACGGTTAGTATTAATATAATGTATAATGGTAAAAATGTGGGATATCATGATATACATTACAGCCTTGATGGGGAGTATGATGATGACTTTTTTGTTACGTATGGTAAAACGGGAAAGGACAGTTTTAACAGTTTTAGAAAGAAAGGAGTGTTAGCATAATAATTACTTAACAACCTGGCTGGTTACTTGCTTGTATTTACATCTGCTATTATATTATAATTTTATTAACTTGTAAACAGAAAATATTTAACTTTAAAAGGAGTGGAAATGTTATTTGAATACCTGGCAAGGATAGTGGCTGATAATAACCTTATAGAAAAAAGTAAAAAATTGTTTTGGGAAGCAATAAAGACCTGCCAGCAGGATAATCCTAAAATATTTAGTAATAGTTTTTATAATTATGATAAAAAAGACGTTGAACTCTATATAGATAATGTAATATTTCGGAACCATAGCTGGCCTTCGGATGACCATTGCTGTGTGTTAGTTAATGTTAACATAGTATATAAAGATAAGGTTATTGGATATTATGATATACAATACAGGCTTGATGGTGAGATAGATAATGATCTTTTGGTTATATATTAAAAGTTATAACTACATATCATAAATAGTGTAAGAATAGTTAAATATTAAGAGGAAAGAAAAAATTATGAAATGGAAAAAGAATATATACTTATTAAAAGTAAGAAGTATAAATTAATATTGTTATTAGATGAAATGGATTTTGATTATTATACAGATGTGTGTGTTGAGTTGGTTTTTGATGGACAATCTATAATATTGTTTAAAGATAATTTACTGTCATTAAAAAATATAACAGAGCAGTATGGCGGAAATATTGTTATATTAGATAATAATTTGGATGAAAGTAAATTAGGAATATTATTAAATAATTATTATATGAGTATTTATGAAAATGAGATTCAAGATAATTGGAGTTTAGATAACCAGGAATATTGGACAGGTGAAAAGTATTGTTGTTATGTAAGTTTGGAATATGCAACTTGGATATATTATTATGGTGGAAGTATTGTTATGAAAGTAACACCTGTTTTTAACGGATTTGAAAATGAAGGTTATGTTCAAGAATATTATAAGTTTATTCAAGAATATAAGGATATCTTCCGAGGATTGTTTCGTTACAACAATTAATTTATGTAAAAAAAGTTATTTTAAAATTATATAATGAATTATTTTAATTATTGTTAAAGCATGGAACTTAAGTTACTAGAACATTTTTGTGATTTTTAATATTGTATTTCCCTAAAATTTATATTCTTAAAGATATAAAATTATTTACGTATAATGTAAATATTAAAAAGGTGGAAAATGGAAGGAAAATTTGAAAACTTATTTTTTGAAGATAAAGAAGAATATGCTGTAGTTATTGCCTTTTTTGACTGGATGATTAGAAGTGGTTTTAAGGATATATTAGATACTTTATTCAAAGATATTAGTTATGGAGATGAGGTTTTAGGCTGTAATTTGCCATTACTTTTTGATAGTGAGGATGAAGATGGTTATTTTAAAGATGGAGTTGAATTTTACTTGAATGATATTAATATAAAAATAGATTTTAAAATGTATATAAGATGTTTGGAATTAGCATGTAAAATTTATATAGAAGAAAATGAAGCTGACGAAGAGATTAGAAATAATTTGCTTATTATTAAAAAGAGGTATATGTAAACTTAAATAATTAGATGTTTTTAAAACTAGATATTATATTTAATAATAGGAGAAGTATTATTATGTATTTTAAAGATTATTCTGGACTATATGCAGAATTGCAAGACCCCAATATAGAAATAGTCTTAAAGAATACAAATTCAAATAAAATTGAAGAAAAAATAATAATCTGGGAAGGGGATTTTGATAATATTTTATCAAAAATTCCATTAAATAAAGATGGAAAATATGTGGCTTTAGCTTACCATCAAAATATTGATTTCCCATGGGAGAAACTAGAACCAGGTTATTGGATTATGGATTATCTAAAAGAATCATTAGAACAAGTTAGATATGTTAAAGATGTAATAGAAGATAATATACAAAAAGATATATGTAATGATATTTGCAGAATTATAAGTAAAGCTATTGATAAGCAGAAGTTAGTGTTGGTAAAACGGAATTAATGGGCTGTCATCTAAATATAATATGTAAAGGTGATGGGATTTAGACCTGGATTATAATAATGCTATTTAAACAGGACATTTTTTATTAAAAATAAAATAATTAATATAGAAAAGCATGATGTTCTTAAATAGGACAAATATCTAGTAAATTACAGATTACATCCTGTAAAAAATAGTTTGCCAATATGTTTTGGAAGAAGGAAAAGTAATATGAATGAGGGGATACAGATATATAAGTTTAATGATATTATGGTTTACCAGCAATACTTTTATAATATGACTAAATTAAATTTTATGTATGACAGGAGAAATATATTTAGTTTTAATAGAAATGGGATACAATATAATAGATACTTTCCTTTTGATGCGGTAAAAGAAAATTTGAAGTTTTATGGTTTATATTTATCAGCTTATAGTAATGTTGACAACTTTTTACATATGGACTTTGATTTTGATATTGGATTTAATAATATTGAATATAAAATTGAAGAAAAAATATTAGATACTATAAAAGATGAATTTGGTAAAATAGACATAATAATAGAAATATTTAATTCCAGGGAAAATAAAAACATTATAGATAAAATAAATAGAGAATACAATATATTATTTTCATTAGATGGATTTTATAATATATATATTGCTGAACTTAAGGAAATAAAAAGTATTAATTTTATCCAGGAATATATATATGGTGTTTTACTTAATGAAAAGAACTTTCCAGTGTCATTTGGACAGTGTTCATTTAATCCAGTTGATTTAAAGTGTATAAAACAATTGGCAGAAAAATATGGGTTAATATTATTTAAAGTACCTATATATGCTAATTATAATATAGTAGTATATTCTAGTAACGAAAATTTTATTGATAAATTTAGTGATAATATATTAAATTTAAAAAATAGTATATTTAATATAGAAAATATTGATAATTTTGAAAACTTAAAGAATTTTTTATTGGTTTAGTTATAATTTTCTAAAAAAGAAGGATAGAATAAAGAGTATTAATGGTGATGGACTAAACAGTTATAAAATAAAAAGGGCAGGTAAAATAATTTGGATGAATTGTATAAGCAGGAAATACTGGAGTTGACAGAATTATTAAAAAATAATCCAGAATGGGAAGATTTAAGAAATGTTTTAAGTAAAAAAGGAATTAATATAAAATGTGTTGCATTAGTTTCATTTATTGAGGATGAAGAAGAAAATGAATATGGAATATTAGTATCTAAAGATATAAAAGTCATTCAATATTTGAGAACTACAAAATATGGGGATAATAATTTTAGTATAATAGATATAACAAATAATAAATATGAGATAAGTAAATATCCTCAAATACATATAGCTATTAATATGATAAAAAATAATGAATTATTATAGTAGATTAAATTCCAGATTGTAATTATGGTTTATAATGTATTAGTTTGGAAATAAGCAAATTAATATTAATTTATATATGAGCTATAATATGATAATTGGTTATTTATAGATGGACAGGTTGATTGTGCAAGGAGGAGTAATATGGATAGAAAGCAGTTCTTAATAGAAAGGATGAGGCTAAAAAATATTAAAGAGGAGATTAATAACCTGGAAGGGGTATCGGTAATTAATATTTATGAGAGAGCTGATATTTATCCAAAATATAAAGATGCTTTGGATAGTATTTATAAAATAGAGTTTCCAGTTTTGACAACAAAAGAAATAGGAGATGAAAATTATAAATATGTAGAATATTTATATAAATATTTAAAACTACAAACGGATAGTTACAGATGGCTGGTTCCAGGGTTTAATTGTAGTTATTGGTGGCTAGAGTTAGAAGTTAGTAATTTATGTAATTTTATAGATTATTATTCTGGGAATTCTTCATTGGATTTTACAGCAATTGATACAAATAATAACTTATTATTTGATATTGGGCTTGGAGAAGATGATTTTGAATATTGTACAATATGGTTATAAAGTATTGTCTATATCAAATGGGTTTATATAGGATATTTATTTGTAAAAAATAATTAGAAAGCAAGTTCTGTATTTGTATAGGATTATATATATTAAACATAAAATTATGAGTATTATTAGATATAGAAGATAAAAAAATTATACTTAAGAGGTAAAAAATATATAGATTTTTATTATGCTTTATATACAGGTAATAAAGAGGAGGGAAATGGTTAATTTTGTATAAGTTAAATACGGATTTATCTAATGAGGATAAAAGAATCCTTACGGAATATACAAATAATGATTATGAAATATTACCATATATTGAAGGTGAAAGTTTTGTGCTTAATGATTATGGTGATTATTTATATAATGAGTGTTTTGAAAAAACAGAAATAGAATTTTTTGCAAAACAGAGATATAAAAAAATAATACCTTATACAATAATAAAATTTTATAATTTTTACTTGATGAATACAGAAAAGGAAAGAAATATATGGTACAGGGGACGAAAAGATACTAATGGAAATATAGAATATGATTGTTATGTAGAAAGTTTAGAAGAAGCATTTATGAGTCTTTAAGCAAAGTATATAAAATAAGTGAAATAAAAGGAGTTTTAAGATGAATTGGAATTGTGAGGGGCATATAATAACAGATGATATAATAAATTATGTAAAAAATATTTTAAAAGTGGATTTTCCAGATGATTTTTTATCTGCAATAAAAAAATATGATGGAGGTTATCCAAATCCTAATGTTATTACTATTAATGGAAGTTATGAGGTTGTAAATAACTTGGTTAGTTTTTGTAAAGATGACGAAAGTTTTATAGTTAATATTTTTAAGGAAACGGAATATTTACAAGATTTAAAATTAATACCAATAGCAGAAGACCCTTTTGGTAATTTGTTTTGTTATGATTTTATGGATGATAAAAGTAAAATTGTATTTTGGGAACACGAAAATTTTAACACGAAAAAATTTATATGTGACAGTTTTAATGAACTTATACAGATGTTACATAATTAACAATATATTAACTTGACATGTTTATGTTTTTTCCATTGGTTTATATATTTTTTAATTAAGATGGATTTTTATGAGATAGTATTGTAAAATCTCATAAAATAAAGAACAGGATATTAATAGAAATAAGGATGTATATAATGATTCATAAAGCTTATAAAATTCCATTAATATATCAAAAAATTAACCAGAGAGGATTTTTTGAATTAAAAATTTTTTTATGGTTAAATGATATGGAATGGATGTCTATAGACCGGATAAAGGAATATGAATATGATAATGGAGAAAATCCTTTTATAATTCCATTTGCCATTACTGGAGGTGGTGATAAATGGGTATGGATTGTTAATAGTGAGAATAAAGAATATCCTGTTGGGCTATGTGAAAGAGGGGAAATAAATGGAATTTATTATGTAAAGAATACTGAAGATGCAATTTTAAAACAAATAATTGAATATGTTACGGATTCTAATTTTTATTTAAATAAGAATGAAGCTAAATCTTATCAGATAAGTGAAAGTGAGTTAAAACTAAAATTAAGGAAATGGAAAAATAGTTTTAAAGGAATTCTTAATGATGAGTATTTTGAAATAAGGCTGCCGCAATCCCACTGGCTTTAGACGGTGGGTTAAGGCAGACAAAAATAAAAAATTGTGGTATACTTTATTTATGGAAATATATAGAAAGGCGGTGACAGCAAATGTTAAAAGCATACAAATACAGGATATATCCCAATAATAAGCAAAAAATACAGATTGCAAAAACATTTGGTTGCTGCCGTTTTGTTTATAACCAGACACTTGCATACAGAAAAGGGAAATACGAAAATGGTAAAGAAGCCGTTACTAAAACAGACTGTAATAATTACTGCAACAGGGAATTAAAGAAAAAGTATGGATGGCTGAAAGAAGTGGACAAATTTGCCTTGACAAATGCCATTTACAACATGGATGCGGCATACCAGAAATTTTTTAAAGAACATGCAGGATATCCAAAGTTTAAAAGCAAACATAACAGTTGTAAATCATATACAACAAATTTCACAAATGGGAATATTACAGCAGATTTTGAGCGTGGGAAAATAAAACTTCCAAAATTAAAGACAGTAAAGGCAAAACTGCACAGGAAATTTACAGGAAAAATAAAAACAGCCACAATTTCCCAAGTACCAAGCGGAAAATATTATGTGTCAGTGCTTGTGGAAACAGAACAAGAGGAACTGCTACATACAAAGCAGAATATAGGGCTGGATTTAGGAATAAAGGATTTGTGTACCAGGTCAGATGGGGAAAAGTACGAAAATCCAAAGACAATAAAAAGATATGAGAAAAAACTAACAAAGCTGCAAAGACAGTTAGCCCATAAAGAAAAAAAGAGCAAAAACTATTATAAACAGAGAAGAAAGATAGCATTATGCCATGAGAAGATAACCAATACCAGGAAAGATTATTTGCATAAGGTTTCTTATAGGATTATCAGCGAAAACCAAGTGATAGTTTCGGAAAACTTACAGATAAAAAACATGGTAAAAAATCACCATTTGGCGAAGTCTATTATAGATACATCCTGGTATGAGCTGACAAGACAGTTAGAGTATAAGGCGGCGTGGAATGGGAGGCAGTACATCAAAATAGATACATTCTATGCAAGCAGCCAGATATGCTCTGGTTGTGGGTATCAAAATGCTGGTACAAAAGATTTGTCAGTAAGGGAATGGGTATGTCCAATTTGTGGGACAAAACATGACAGGGATGTTAATGCTGCAAAGAATATTTTAGCAGAAGGATTACGACAAATAGCATAAGGTAATAAAATACAAATAGGGACGGTCCAGCCCGAATTAACGCCTGTGGAGATAGTAGGTTACGAGGTCTGCGAAGCAGGAAGCCCATTGGCTTTAGACAATGGGTAGTTC